>Ga0315295_10000736_pt1 | contig 27953 bp, 21 predicted proteins | sample YL17G14_0_MG_FD_204453 | JGI IMG/M metagenome (GOLD analysis project Ga0315295, IMG submission 204453) | Sediment microbial communities from Yellowstone Lake, YNP, Wyoming, USA - YL17G14_0 | ecosystem: Environmental > Aquatic > Freshwater > Lake > Sediment | place: USA: Wyoming | collected... | reverse complement strand
GTGGCTCTGGTCGGAGGAGACGTACTTTCGATATTCAAGGACGGCGATAAGCTCATTCTTGGAGCAACAAACGGCAGGATCACCTTCTTCGACCTGAAGACCCATGAACCTGTCGGATTCAGCAAGCTGAAAGAAGGTCACAGGGTCATAAGATGGAGGAACTACATAGACATGTGGTACAACATCGACTTTGGGCTTTACCTGAGGAATTCGTTCATAATCTGCATCACATCCATGATAATAGCCATGGTGTTCGCCACCATGGCGGCATACGCGTTCTCCAGGTTCAAGTTCCCCGGTTCTGATCTCGCGGGCAACCTGATCCTTTCGACACAGATGATCCCGGCCATCATGTACCTAATCCCGATATATATAATGTTCGTAAAGTTCAATCAGGTCACCGGCATTCCGATAAAGGGAACGTTCCTCGGGATAATACTTATATATTCCGCCTTCTTCATCCCCTTCAGCATCTGGATTTTAAGGGGCTTTTTTGCGGCTATACCCAAAGAGCTTGAGGAGGCGGGGCGCATAGACGGATGCACCCAGTTCCAGGTATTCTGGTATATAGTGCTTCCCCTCGCGGTGCCCGGTATTATCGCGACGGGAGTTTATGTTTTCCTTACCGCATGGGATGAGCTGATGTTCGCGTGGGTCCTATGCAACGCCGATACTATGACCATTCCGGTGGGAATAAGATTGTTCGTTGGTAACTACCAGAACAGGTTCGACCTTATGATGGCTGCTGCCACCGTCGCAACGATCCCCGTAATGATACTGTTCTTCATGCTACAGAAATATATCATAAAGGGACTTACCGCCGGCGCGGTAAAGGGATAAATACAACAAAATATGAAAGGGGTAATCATGAAGTCGTTCGCATCGTTCGTTCTCCTGAGCGTGTTCGCCTGCGCTTGTTTCTGTTTCTCTCAGCCCGCGGCTTCGATCGAAGCTTCCGCCAGCGGCCAGAACGACATTAACGGATGTTTTATGGGGGTGTTCAGGGAGGGAGCGCCGCAGAACATGGCGTTCATAAAAAGTTTTGAAAAGACGATCGGGATCAGGCCTTCCATGGTCATGTGGTATCTCGATTATTCCAACGATTTCCCGGCGTTCGAGTGCGGAGAAGTGTATAAATACGGAGCGGTCCCGCAGATAGTATGGGAACCGTGGATATGGGGAGAGGAACAAAGGATAAAGCTTGACAACATAATCAACGGAGAATGGGACAGCTACATTGAAAAATGGGCCGCCGACGCCAAGAAGTTCGGAAAGACGGTATTTGTGAGATGGGGGCATGAATTCAATATTGAAAAGTACCCCTGGGGCATCGGCAATAACGGACGGGACCCGCAAAAATACGTGAAAGCCTACAGGCACGTTCATGACATTTTCAAAAAGGCCGGCGTGAAAAATATTAAATGGATATGGTGCTACAATAATTATCCCAATCCGGTGGAATCCTGGAACGATTATGAACTCGCTTACCCCGGCGACGATTATGTGGATTGGATCGGGATAGACGGATACAACTGGGGCACCACTCAGACCTGGAGCGGATGGCAGTCTTTCAGGGACCTTTTCCGTGACCAGGTGCGCGAAGCGACCAAAAGCCATCCGACCAAACCGGTAATGATCGCCGAGTTCGGATCAGCCGAGGAGGGCGGCAACAAGGCGCAATGGGTCAAGGAGATCCCAACGGCGCTTAAGATAAGCATGAGGTCCGTAAAGGCGATAATGCTGTTCGATGTCAGGAAAGAATGCGACTGGAGGTCAAGCTCCTGCAAAGAAACAGAGGAATCTTACAAGGCGATATTTAAGGACCCGTACTTTATAACTTCTTCCGAGGGCTTAGCGGCACTTACCTATTCGGCCCCCGCGATAGAAAAAAGGATGGTCGTATCAAAGAGAGCCTTGTCTGCAATAAAGATCGACGGCAAATTCGCTCCGTTCGCGGACGTAACTCCGATAGTCATGGACAACGATTCCTTCTTAAAGGAAGGCGCAACATGGAAGGGCCCGAAAGACCTGAGCGCCAGCATATATTCCATGTGGGACGATAATTATCTTTATATTTACGCAAAGGTGACCGACAATTTCCCGCTTACGAACAGCAAGACCAACGGCGACATCTGGAACGGCGACGCTATAGAGTTCACGGTACCCGGATATCAGGTGGGGCTCGGCACGGGCGACGGCAGAACGAATAAACCCATGATCTGGATTTGGCAAAAAAGAAGGTCACCGGTCGGCGGAGAGATAATAGCAGTAAGGACATCGGATCCCACGGGATATGTGCTTGAAGCCAGGATCCCGTGGAAAGAGCTTGGAGGCAAGTCGCCGAAAGCGGGAGATATGATCGGTTATGACATCGCGGTTGACGACGCGGATGAAAAGTGGGAGAGAAAGACCCAGTTCATTTGGAGCGGTGATTACCTCTTTTATAAGGATCCGACAGTATGGGGGAGCATGAAGTTCGAGAATTGATCATGGCAAAGAAAGAGGCGGCCCGCGCTTCAAAATTGACGATTTTCCGGTTTTATGCTAAAATATCTACCTATTTCCTCTGGAGGTAAAATGAAATGAAAAAAGCATTGATACTTTCAATTTCCATCCTCGCGCTTGCGTTCGTTGCATACGGTTTCGGCGGACCTGCCCCTTCCGGCGGGCAATTCAGCAGCGGTCTTACCCCGAATAACAGCGGCGACTCGGATCATTATATTTTCGACGACTTTGAGGACGGCGACTCCACGACCAACCCGGAATGGTGGAAGTTCGACAACATAAACCTGAAGATAGAGGATAACAGCGACCTGAAACAGGGCGATCCTCAAACAATAAATTCCATCGGCAAGTATTCGCTGAGGGTTACCGGCACGTGCACCGACTGGTACTGCGGCGGCATCGGGACCTACATAGCAAGAAAAGGTGTCGATCTTTCAAGGTTCAATATGTTCCAGATGGATGTCTACGGCAACGGCCCTGGCTCCGGAACTATCAAGATCGAGCTGAACGACGACGACAACGGCAACTGGCAGCCGGAACAGGACCCCAAAAAGAACTTTGCCAACATGTACGATGACAAGTTCGTGTACAATCTCACGGTGGACTGGAGAGGATGGAAAAGGGTCCAGATCCCCATCGCGGATTTTGCGGATGAAAATCCGGGCATCGGCGACGACATATGGAACCCTAATCAGGAAGGCGGATCCGGCGGGCTGATACAGATGCAGCTTATATTCATCGGCGCAAAAAGGGCCGGCACCGTTAACATGAACCTGGACAACATAGGCCTGGCAGTTAAATAGGACAAATGATCGGGAATAGAAATTCATTAAAAATAGCCACGCTCTTTGTGGCTATTTTTGTTCTGACAAGATGCTGTATCGCCGCCACGCATTTTTCCGTTAGCCCGCCCGCCACATTCTCCGGTACGGACGGCAACGGAACTCCGAGATCGATAACCGGAGCTCTCCCCACGGATTTCAAGGAAGACAATGAAGTGATCACGTCCGACGGAAGCTATTCAAATAAGGTCTATTTCGAAGCGACCGTTCCGGCGGATTGTCCGTATACTCTAAGGATAAAGATAAGCGGCGATCTTACTTCGGGATCGCATACCATCCCCTATTCCAGCTTAAGATATATGTATACCTATGGAAGGAACATAACATTCGGGATAACCGCACCTGGAACAAAATTAAATTACGCGAAATATAGGGACTTCTCGACCTCTTACCAGGACGTTTATATTAGCGGCAGCACCGCCGGCGGCGGAACTTATGAGGTGCCCCCCATTTCAGGATTTCCCGCAGACAAGATCAGGGACTGGGAGCATCAGTTCAAATATGCGATCCAGGTACCGAACAATACTTATCCCGGTGTATACACCGCGACCATCACCTACAGGGCGGATCCGGCCGGAACTGAAAGGACGGCCGATATATCGGTGACCGTTGGGGACTATTTCAGGCTTTCCATTGACAGAGGCACCATAGATTTTGAGAACATGAGCCCGGGTACAACAAAAGATAATGTGCCCGTGGAAGGAGTTATAGTCACCGCAAAAACGAACACGGGCCGGCCCTGGTTCCTTAAGATATCGAACGACTCACCTCTCAGCTCCGGTCCTTACATGATCCCGAATTCGAACTTCATCTGGTACGGCTGGACCGACGGCTCCGGCACCTGGTACGGCAATGGCACCGATACGATGAATTTTGTTCCTTCGCTTGTCTATTCAAGTAGCCCGACCGAAATGAACAATCTGCCCGACGGAACAGGCAACCATCTCAAGTTCAAGCTTACCATTCCGCGCGGACAGCCTGGCGGTAAATATCTTTCTAATGTAAAATTGACCTTAACGGAGTAACCATGAAAAAGCTGATGATCTTCTTGTTATTATTATTGTTGTCTCTCCTCGCTTATGGCGCGTGCGCCGACGAGGCCACCGGGAACATTACCGCAAGCGTTAATGTCAGCGGTTCGTTCTTCCTTATCGTAAATTCCGATTCTTTTGATTTTGCGAGCCTCATGCCCGGCCAGACGGGCGAAATGTCGCGCACGGAAGGCATTACGGTCACGGGCTCCTCTGCCGGTGGGGATCCATGGTACCTTAAAGTTGCCGTCGTAAGCGCACTCTCATCGGGTAGCGATTTTATCCCCAACGAGAACTTTACCTGGAACGGAACAAGCGAAGGGAAAGGAAGCTGGTACGGCTCAGTTGACCGGAGCTTTGCGGGTGGGTCCAACACTGCTTACATAAGTTCGCGCGATGAATCCGCTTCCGGCGCGAAGGTGGCCAGCAAGTTCAATTTCAGGCTGACCGTGCCCGAAGACACAAAACCGGGGTCATATACGACCACGGTCATGTTCACGCTGACGGAGTAAAAGATGAAATCACCAATAACCATATTCCAATCACCAAATAATATAAAAAATTCAAATCACAAATACCGATTTGATCATTGTTGTTTGGTTATTGGGATTTGTTTGGTTATTGGTGCTTGGTCATTGGTCATTCCAGCATTCGGTCTGGCGATAAATATCGATCAGCCAAGTATAAGGATAACGCTTAAGCCCGGGGAAACAAAGACCGGCGCTCTTACGGTCCTCAACATCGGTAGCACAAATCTGAAGATAAAGGCTTATACGGAGGACTGGAAGTACGCCCCCGACGGAAGCAAGGATTTCATGAAAGCGGGCTCAAGCGTTTACTCCTGCTCGAACTGGATATCGCTGGAAGCTCAGGCGTTCGACCTGGGTCCCAGGGATACAAAGACGGTTACCTACAAGATAACCGCGCCCAAGAACGCTTCGGGAAGCCACGTATCGGTCATATTCTTTGAGGCGGTTGTCGGGACGGTGGAAGGCATTGCGGTTACGGGCAGGATCGGGAGCATAATGTATCAGGATACCGAAGGCTACATAAAAAAAGAAGCCCAGATCAAGTCGTTCACGGTTACACCCTCTGTTGAGGGACAACCAGTTGCCTTTGATGTTTTTCTTGTAAATAAGGGAAATTCCTACGTTTCCACCAGGCCAAAGCTTACGATATTCAAGGATGATAAGGAGATAATGAAAAAGGATATGAACCCCATAAACATGTTGCCGGGAGATGATGCAGAGGGTAAGGTGGTCTTGAACAGCCCGATGCTGAAGGAAGGAAGCTATAAGGCCCAGATCGACATATCCTATGAAGATAAGACCCTCCAGTCAAAATCTGATTTTTCCATCAAGAAAATCTAGTAAAAATAAGAAATTTCCACCCTTTTTTAACGATAGATATATAGAGGGAGAGTATGCTTAGAAACTTCCTGATATTATCTATCTTGGTGATCCTGATTTGTCCGGCTGGCGCTCTGGCAGCTGGAGGCAGCCCATTGGTCCTCAGCTATGCTGGAGGCACCGGGACCGGCAACTCAGATTCAAAGTTCGTCGAGAACGTGTGGTCATACACATATCAGTACCACGTTCTTGTGCTGACCGGTGATACTCCTCAGGGAAGGCTTTTCTCGCAGCTTCAGTTCGAAGAAAGGGACAGATTCTCTGGCCTTGCTTACGCAAAACTCGCTCTCAGCGGCAGCACATATTCGGTGGATTTCGGCGATAACGTGATCAACTTTTCTGATATCACCCTTAACGGCGTTGGATATCAGGGAGCCGCGATCACGCTTAAGCCTTCAAGCAGCTACAACTTTACAGTTGTTGGCGGCAGCAAAGGCGAAGGCCTCTGGGGAGCTGATGTAAGACGCGACTCGCGGGAGAAGGATACCTTTACGGGAATAAGGGCCAACATTTATCCGGTAAGCGGCCTTGGACTTAACGCGACATATCTCACCAGCCCCATCGGTATACAGGTGCTCGGCTACGGAGGGGAATATCTCTGGAACGACATCAAACTGAACTCGGAGTACGGTTCGGGCAACGACGGAAAAGCGTACAGAGGCGAGATAAAATATCAGAATGGCTTCCTCAGCCTTGGCACGATATACAGGGACGTGGACACCACCTATGCGGTCCCGATGGACTACCTGAGCTATAAAGGAGCGAAAGGAACATATACGACCTTGGGCATAAGGCCTTCGAACGATCTCTCTATCAATGTTCAAAGCGACAGCTATATTGACCGCCTCAACAGCGACCCCGAAATGACCATAAATGATAACAGGGGGGATGTTATGTACAACATGCCCACCGGCACGAGCATAGGTTACTCGGGATGGAAGAACGACAGGTCGGCTCAGGAAAGAGGCGGCATAACCGAGGGTGAGATGATGTACATAACCCAGCAGTTCTACCTGTTCACCAGGAACGCAATATACTACAGGCTGCAGCCCACGTGGTTCACGTCATTGACCACCTCGGAGGAATCTTACGAAGAGGAAAAGAACATCGCGGGCATCAACATAGCCCTGTTCGATTTCATGCATCTTAACTACGAGATCGAGAACACCACGAAACTTTTCACGAACACAGATATCACTATAAACCCGACAGCGATGACCGCCAGGCTTGACCTTTTCGAGACACCTATCTTCGGCCTGCCCCTGTACCTTTCCAGCTCGGCAAATTACAGAAGGGACATGGCGGATTCAGGGGAAACCTCGCTTGAATCAACAGCGCTTTATGAGGACGTGACCCTCAGGTACAAGCCCAGCTCTGATTTTAGCTGTTACATAACCGGAAAATTCTACAACGCGACCGCGCCTGATGCTGCCAGGGCGACCAGGGAGCAAAAAGACCTGAGTTTCGGTCTGAACTATACCTTTAATACCCTGGTGTTCCTCAAGTAGCACCGCTTTAATTGACACGACTCCGGTGAAAATATAGAATAACCCTGATGTACCTTATTGTTGGCCTCGGGAACCCCGGAAAAGAATACGAGCTTTCACGACACAACCTTGGATTCAGGGTGATCGATTCCATTTCAAAAGACCTCGGCATAGACGTTTCAAAGTTCAACAGCGGCGCCCTCATCGGGCAGGGAGACCTCGACGGGACAAGGATAATGCTGGCAAAACCCCAGACCTTCATGAACCTGAGCGGGATCTGCGTAAGGGACCTGATGAACTGGTACAAGATCGAAAAGAACAAACTTATCGTGATAAACGACGACCTTGACCTGGACCCGGGAAGGATAAAGATAATGGACGGCGGGAATTCGGCGGGCCACAAAGGCGTTGAATCCGTGATCGCGGGCCTGGGCACCACGCGCTTTGCGCGGATAAGGGTGGGCATAGGAAGGGAATCCCTGGGCGGGGATAACTCCGGATATGTGCTCCAAAAGCCGGACACTGAACAAATGGAAGCGGTCGATTCCTCCATAATTAAAGCCGCGGATGCCGCAAAGGCAATAATCACCAAAGGCATTGAAGCCGCGAGAAACCTCTACAACGGAACGTGAACCTAAATCAGATCGCGAAGTCGCTCTCAAGAACGCCAGAACTGGACCTAACGCTCTCGGGGAACGTCTCTAACGTTTCCGGTCTCTACGGCGGATCAAAAGCCGCCTTCATATCCGCGCTGCAGATCAGGACAGGCATCCCGATGCTTGTAATTTCCCATGACGCGCAGGAGATGGCTGACGAGATAGCGTGTTATCTTGATCCCGAAAGCACAGTGTACTTCCCTTCATGGGACACCTTCCCTACCGAAGATATCTCCCCCAGCAAGGAAATAATAGGTGAAAGGCTTAAGATACTTGACGCTTTGGCGCACGGCAAAAATAAGGTGGTGGTCGCCAACCTGAAATCCGCGATAACCAGCGTGATCCCGAAAAGCGAGCTTGCCGAGAACACGCTGTCGATCACCCGGGGTGAAAGCATCGACAGAGAGAAGATACTTGCCGTTCTGGTCAGGATCGGATACAAGCGCCAGGATATCGTGGGAGAACGGGGCGAGTTCGCGGCAAGAGGCGGCCTTATCGACATATTCCCCTCGAACATGGAAGACCCGTTGAGGATAGAGCTCCTTGAGGACCGAGTGGAATCAATAAGGCGGTTCGACGCTTCAAGCCAGAGGTCGATAGCCGATGAAAGCGAGGTCAGGGTCTATCCCATCCACGAGATAATAGTTGATGAGGGCGATTATAAGGACGGCGTTGAAGTGAACATTCCTTTCCGATACCAGGGTTTCTCCGACCTTATGGGCTATTACGCCGAAGGCTCCATGGTGATAATGGATGATCCCGGGACCCTTGAAATAGACAGCGAGAGGTTCATCCGTGAAGTTGAAGAGCTGCGGCAGCAAAGGTCCGGCAAATATTACCTGACCTTTGCCGAACTGAAGGAACGAGTAAAGCCTATGAAGACCCTGAACATCACAGCATCAGAGGGTACGGTCAATTTCGGTTTCGCTCCCTCCGCTAATTACACGGGACGCATGGATGAAATGATAAGGAACGTGAAGGCTAAAAAGGACGGCAAGCAGGTATTCATAGTGAGCAAGCAGGCGGACAGGATAAATGAGCTTGCGGTGGAATCGGGCATCGGATCAAGCCTGGTGGAGGCGGCGCCTCCCGAGGGCAAGACCGGCCTTTACATATTATATGGTGACCTCCCCAGGGGTTATTCTGGAAGCGACATTGATCTGTTAAGCGACAGGGAGATCTTCGGTAAGATCCCCTCAAAGATAAAGTTCATAAAAAGACCCACCGAAGGCGTGGGCAAGGACATCCTGACCGACCTTAAGCCTGGCGATTACGTGGTCCATGACAGTTACGGTATCGGCATCTTCAGGGGTATGACACAGCTTGATATAGGAGGCGCGGTCCAGGAGTACATTCAGATCGATTACGCAAACGAAGACAAGCTGTATGTGCCGCCGAACCAGATGGGTATGGTGGGCAAATACAGCGGCGCGGGGGATTACACGCCAAAGGTTTCACGGCTGGGAGGAAGCGATTGGATAAAGACAAAGAACAAGGCAAAAAACGCCATAAAGGACATGACCGCCGAGCTTCTGGATCTGTACGCGAAAAGGCAGAAGGAGAAGGGTTTCCCTTACCCTCCTGACCAGCTTTGGCAGATGGAAATGGAAAGGGCCTTCCCGTATGAGGAAACTCCCGATCAGGAGAGCGTGATAAGGCAGATCAAGACCGACATGGAAAGGGGCCAGCTGATAGACAGGCTTGTTGTGGGCGATGTTGGATACGGCAAGACCGAGGTCGCGCTGCGCCTTGCATTCAAGACGGTTATTTCGGGCAAGCAGGTGGCGGTTCTCACACCCACGACCGTTCTCGCGGACCAGCACTACAGGACTTTTTCACAGAGATTCTCCTCCTATCCAGTTGAGGTCCAGATGCTCTCGCGCTTCCGGACAAAAGAGGAACAAAAGGAAGTGCTAAAGGGCCTGGCCGACGGCTCTGTCGATATGGTGATAGGCACGCACAGGCTGCTCCAGCGGGACATCAAGTTCAGGGACCTGGGCCTGATCATAGTCGACGAGGAACAGAAGTTCGGAGTGGAACACAAGGAAAAACTGAAGATACTGTCCGATGGCGTGAACGTGATCACGCTTTCCGCCACACCGATCCCGAGGACCCTTCACATGGCGCTTTCGGGGATCCGTGAGATGAGCATAATAGCCACGCCGCCGCTGGACCGCTCCCCCGTCAGGACATACTTAAGGCCCTGGGATGAAAACACCATAAAGGAAGTGGTGCTCAGGGAACTTGAACGCGGAGGTCAGGTTTACTTTGTCCACAATTACGTTAAGACGATCGATAAGGTGGCCGGCATCATACAGTCGCTTGTTCCAAAGGCGCGGATAGCCATAGGCCACGGGCAGATGGATGAAAGAGCCCTGGAGGATGTGATGATAGGTTTTGTGAACCACGAATACGACATACTGGTCTCGACAAGCATAATAGAGTCCGGTCTCGACATACCCACGGTTAACACCGTGATTATAGACCACGCGGAGAACTTCGGACTTTCTCAGCTTTATCAGATCAGGGGGCGTGTGGGCAGGTCCGCCACAAGGGCTTTTGCCTACCTGCTGTACCACAAGGAAAAGGTGCTCACCGACCAGGCCCTTGAAAGGCTTAAGGCGATACAGGATTTCACCGCGCTTGGGTCCGGATACAAGCTGGCCATGGCCGACCTGGAGATAAGGGGCGCGGGGAACATAATCGGAGCCCAGCAGAGCGGCCACATGCTCAGTATCGGTTTCGACATGTACTGCGACATGCTGGAGGAATCCGTAAGGGAACTTCGCTCCATAGAACAGCCCATCTCAAAGAAGATATTCATAGATCTTAAGGTTGACGCTTTTATCCCCGCTGATTATGTGAGCGACGAAAAACAGAGAATAGCCCTTTATAAAAGGATGAACCTGCTCAATAACCAAGAAGAGCTCGAGGACATGAGGAAAGAGCTCTTTGACAGGTTCGGCAAGCACCCCCACCAGGTCGAGACCCTGCTCAAAATAATTGACGTGAAGATAGAGGCCGGCAGTAGATCGGTTTTGAGCATCATCGGGGACTCCGAAGGAGTGAATATAAGGCTTCCCGGCAGGACAATCAAGATGCCCGTAAAAGGGATGAAGTCGGACAAGATAGTAAAAGCGGTCAGAGAGGCCGTGCTCAAGCTGAAATCCGCTTCTGTTTGACATGTCATGCTCCTTGGACTATGATATTTAAGAGGTATGAACAGACAAATTATTAGACCGCTTCTCGCTTTGATAATGCTTTGCCTCTTTGTTCCCGCTTCGTTCGAAGTCACAAAGACATCCGTAAATAAAGCGAAACCAAAGACCGCTGTGGTCAAAAAAGCGGCTCCAGTCGAGACCGAGTGGGCCGCAAAGGTGAACGGCGAAATAATCTCGATGGAATGGTTTAACAGGGTGTTCGAAGCATCAAAAAAACAGATGGAAAAGGTAACAAGCCTTGAAGCCGCCGAAGAAAGCAAGGTCATGAATGACACAAAAAAGACGCTGCTCGAACAGATGATCGAGTCGGTCGTCCTTATACAGTGGGCTGAACGCGAAGGCATCGAGGTTTCGGAAAATTCCATCAAGTACGGCATCAAGCAGCTCAAAAAGGGGTTTCCCTCGGCATCGGAATTCTACAAGTCGCTCAAGGAGCAGGGAATGTCCCAGGCGGACCTGGAGAGGGACATAAGGAAGCAGATAATAAAAGGCAAACTTATCGAGACCCGGGCAAAGAACCTTGCCGTATCGGACGAAGAAATGAAGGCATTTTACGACAAGAACTCCTATCTTTACGAACAGGATGAAAAGCTCCAACTCAGACAGGAATTCTTCAAAGACCCTCTTGATGCCGCCGCGGAGAGGTCAAAGCTGATGTCCAAAAAAGAGTTTGCCGGAGAGGATATCGGGCTTATGGAAAAAGGACAGCTGCCGGTATATGACGATTCGACCCTGTTCGCTCTTGATAAAGGACAGATAAGCAACATCGTAAGCGGCGAAGCGGGCTACTATATATTCAAGGTCGAGGAGAAGCTCCCCGCGAGGAATATCACGCTGGCGGACGCCAAGGATTCAATAAGAAAATTCCTGCTCAAGGAAAAGGCCAGGCAGAAGTACATGATGGACCTTCAGGAAGAAAAGGCGAATGCCAAGATCATTTTGAACGAAAAATTGGGGAAGCTCTTCTAGATCATTCCACCAGAAGCATTACCGCATCCTTCAGCATGTTCTTTGAATCGTTCTTTTCCTGGTCAAGCATGAATTCGGAAAGTGCCTGCTTGATCTCGCCGAAAGTGTACACCGCTCTCTCCTTTTGTTCGATGTAGGCGCTCCCGTCCTTTTTCTGCTTTTTGGCTAACTCTTCACCCAACTTGTGCGTGACCCGGTTCGATATGGAATCTATGAGCTTCTGGTTCGTTATCTCCATAAGGAAGTTGCCCTCGTGATAGATCTTGAGGCCGTCCTTAGTGATGAGTATCTCCTCGCCCACTATCTTGTCGGATGTCAGCTGCGAAAGGTAAACGCCAAGGATCCGCTTTGCCACTTCTTCGTTGATCTTGTTTCCCACTATGAACTTTGGTTCTACGTTCACGTATGTGTGCCTGGCATTTATGGATACGCTCTGGCCATAGTCCTTCCAGAAGGCCTTCATCGCCTTCTCAAGTCTTATATGTTTTTCCCTCTCGTCCATATTATCCGCCATCCTTTAAACCAGGTCGACTTCGCCGTCGAGTATCGCCTTATATGCTAAAGTGCCGTCGGGTGCTTTGAGTCCTTCGAATACATGCCATATCGTGTCGTGGTCGATCTCAAGCCGAACCGATGCCAATGAAACACCTTCCGCTTCTTCGGTTTTTGTTCCGCCTTGAGCCCCGACCACCTGAGGTTTTACGGCTGCCCCAGCCGCCGCAACCTCACCCGGTTTTGCAGGCGTCCCCTGCGCAACGGTCATATAAGCTGCCAATGGGTTCTTTCCGTCGAATATATCGTTAATGCTTATCTTATATAACTGGGTGGGTGGAAGTGTTGAATATGTTTTTAGAGTGTTCCTTGTGAAGTAATTAGCTAAATAGCCCATTATTTTAGGATCATCTTTTGCGAGAAGAAGTATGTTCTTTAGCTGTGAATTAGGGACGATCTTCTCCACGCCCTTATTATCTTTAAGTACATGTTGAATGTAATCAGGCAGCTTTGCAAAAATCTCCAATATTTTTGGATCGATCGTTCTTGCAGACTGCGGTCCGTACTGCGCCTGAATGGCTTTCATGTCAAGCGGCTGCACGGGGCTACCTGAAGTTTTCGGTATCGAATCGCCTGCCATTTTTTCCCCTCCTACCACTAATATTATCGGGATGGAAACGGAAAAACTTGCATCAAAATGCTAGGGGATCAAGGGAAAGAGAAGGGTAAGAAGAGCTAGAAGAGCGAGAAGAGTTAGAGGAGAATGTAAGATTATTATATTACAGGTAAATTGCTCTTACCCATGAGGAATTTGTCGATATTATGCGCGGCCCGCCTGCCTTCGCTGATAGCCCACACCACGAGGGACTGGCCTGTTCTCATGTCTCCGGCGGAGAATACTCCTTTTTTTGAGGTCATCATTTTGATGTCGGTCTTTACGTTGCCTCTCTGATCATAATCAAGCTTCAGATCATCCAGAAGGCCCTTGTGTTCCGGATGCAGGAATCCCATCGCCAATATCACGATATCCGCGGCGATCTTTAGGGGACGGCCTTCATGCTCACATGAAATCGCGGAAACATTACCATCCTTTCCTATGAACTCTTTTGTGTTGACGGTCCATACCCTTTCACAGCCTTCTTCATGGCTTGTGGAGGTTTTCAGGATGTTCGGATAACACGGCCACGGCTGATCAACAGGCCTGTTATCCGACGGCTTTTTCAGGACTTCTACCTGAACAACACTTGCCGCCCCTTGACGTATCGCGGTACCCACGCAATCGGACCCGGTGTCTCCCCCGCCTATTACCAGCACTTTCTTACCTTTTACATCAATCGTTAGTTCTTTCGATAACTTTTGACCGCTAATATTTCTATTGCTCTGAGTAAGATAGCCCATCGCAAAATATATGCCCTTCAGGTCGCGTCCCGGCACCTTCAGGTCTCGCGGCACTCTTGAGCCGCCGGCCAGACAAACGGCGTCATATTCCCTCGTAAGTTTATTGATCTTAAGGTCGATCCCAACATGGACCCCTGTCCTGAATTTTACACCTTCCTCTTCCATGAGATCGATGCGCCGCTCTATCACAGACTTCTCCAACTTGAAGTCCGGTATCCCGTATCTCAGAATCCCCCCCGGTTCTTCATCCCGCTCAAATACCGTGATTGAATGTCCTGCTTGATTAAGGTGGTCTGCACACGCAAGCCCCGCGGGACCAGAACCGACCACGGCCACTTTTTTCCCGGTCCTTTTCTCAGGAGGCTTTGCCTTTACAATACCGTTTTCGAAGGCGTGTTCAATTATCGATAGTTCATTCTCCTTTATGGTCACGGGATCATCGTTTATACTGAGAACGCAGGCATATTCGCACGGCGCGGGGCAAACTCTCCCCGTAAATTCAGGGAAATTATTCGTCGCTTGAAGCAGCCTGTAAGCGTCGCGCCACTGATCATGGGATTCCATATCGTTCCATTCAGGGATATAGTTCCCCACGGGGCATTTTGAGTGGCAGAAAGGCGTTCCGCAATCCATGCACCTTGATGCCTGCTGCCTTGAAACGTCATCGGTCGGCGGTATCGTTACATCGCGATAGTCCTTTACCCGCTCGCCTACCGGACGATAACGCGGCTTTCTTCGTTTCACCTTAAGAAATCCTCTTGTGTCACCCATCTAATGCCTCCGATAATTCATGGTCCTCATCCAGTACCCTTTCCTCAAGGACCCTTTTGTATTCCGTGGGCATTACCTTGACGAACCTTCTTATTTCGCGTTCAAGATCATCCAGGATCACTTTCGCGGTAACGCTTTTTGTGTATTTGTGATGTTTCATCAGCATGTTCTTAATGATCGCTCTATCTTTGCTGTCCGGCTTTTCAAGCTCCACCATGGACATGTTGCATTTACCCGCGAATTCTCCATGTTCATCGTACACGTAAGCGATCCCACCCGACATGCCTGCCGCAAAGTTCCTCCCCGTGGGCCCGAGCACCACAACCCGGCCGCCTGTCATGTATTCGCAGCCGTGGTCGCCAACGCCTTCCACGACAGCGCTTAAGCCTGAGTTCCTTATGCAGAACCTTTCTCCGGCAGTCCCGCTGATATAAGCCTCTCCCGATATCGCTCCGTAAAATGTGGTGTTGCCAATTATCACGTTGCTGGCCGGATCGAACCCGGTCCCTTTCGCCGGGTATATGATGACCTTTCCGCCGGACATCCCCTTTCCAACATAGTCGTTCGCCATTCCCTCCAGCTCAAAGGTGATGCCCCTGGCCAGCCATGCGCCAAAGCTCTGTCCCGCAACTCCGCTGAATTTAAAGCTTATGGTGTCTTCCGGAAGCCCCTTCTCGCCGTATCTTCTGCACAGCTCACCGCTCAGCATCGCGCCCGTGGTCCTGTTGGTGTTATTTATAAAGATCTCGCTCTTGACCGGACGAGCCTTTTCCAGGGCATCGGACGCGATCTTTATCAGTTTTCTATCAAGCACTTTTTCAATGTTATGCGATTGATCCTGGGTGCAGTATCCGTCGCCGCGATCGCTCAGTTTTGGAGCGAACAACATCCGGGATAGGTCCAGTTCTTTCGCTTTCCACGGCGCTATGGACCTGTCCATTGCCAGCAGGTCGCTCCTGCCCACAAGGTCATTAAGCGTCTTTATGCCCAAACTTGCCATGATCTCGCGCAGCTCTTCCGCCACGAATTTAAGGAAGTTGATGATATGCTCCGGCTTACCGGTGAAGCGGCAGGACAACTCTTCGTCCTGGGTCGCTACGCCTACCGAACAGTTGTTCAGGTGGCAGTGGCGGAGCATTACGCAGCCCAGTGAAACGAGCACCGCAGTGCAGAATCCGAATTCCTCGGCTCCAAGCATCGCGGCTATCGCCACATCTCTGCCGGTCCTCATCTGGCCGTCGGTCTGAAGCCTTACCCTGGAGCGAAGCCCGTTGAGGATAAGCGTTTGATGGGTTTCAGAAAGCCCCAGCTCCCACGGAAGCCCGGCGTGCTTGATCGAACTTAATGGGGAAGCTCCCGTTCCGCCGTCCCCTCCCGAGATCAGGATCATGTCCGCATGTCCTTTTGCCACTCCAGCGGCGACCGTCCCGACGCCTATCTCCGAGACCAGTTTTACGCTTATCCGCGCCTTCGGATTCGTGTTCTTCAGATCGAAAATCAGCTGCGCCAGGTCCTCGATAGAATAGATGTCATGATGAGGCGGCGGAGATATCAGCGTAACGCCAGGGGTCGTGCACCTTGTTTTAGCTATCATCTCGCTGACCTTGTGCCCTGGAAGCTGTCCTCCCTCTCCGGGCTTTGCTCCCTGAGCCATTTTTATCTGTATCTCATCCGCGTTCACCAGGTAATTCGTGGTAACTCCGAACCGACCTGACGCCACCTGTTTTATGGCGCTTCGCTTAAGGTCCCCGTTCGGCATGGGTAAGAACCTTGAGGGGTCCTCCCCTCCCTCTCCGGTATTGCTCTTTCCGCCGATCCTGTTCATTGCTATGGCGATGGTCTCATGGGCCTTTCCGCTTATTGAGCCATAGCTCATCGCGCCTACAGCGAACCTTTTCAATATTGATTCGACCGGCTCCACCTGTTCAAGAGGTATGGGCCTTACTTTCTTTGTTTCGAACTTAAGCAGGCTCCTGAGAGTGGTCGGGTTCTTTGACTGGTCGTTTATCAGCCTTGAAAATTCCCTGAACTTTTTGGGATCATTGTTCCTAACGGAATCCTGCAGGGCGGCGATGCTCTCCGGGTTCCAAAGATGCGATTCCCCGTCCCTTTTCCACTGGTAAAGCCCTCCCGTGGAGAGGTCGTTATTATTTATGGCCTTATCCGCGTAAGCCGCGCGGTGCCTGATGATGGTCTCTTCCGCGATCTCGGATATTCCCGCGCCGCCTATCCTTGATACCGTTCCTTCAAAATATTTTCCGGCGAATTTCCCGTCAAGCCCCAGAGCCTCGAATATCTGCGCTCCCCTATAGCTGTTCAGCGTTGAGATGCCCATCTTTGAAAGTATCTTCTCGATGCCTATTCTTAACGCTTTTCTGTAATTCTCGATCGAGGTCTTTGGATCCAGCGTGATATCTCCGTTCAGCGCCATGGAAGATACCGCCTCATATGCGAGGTAAGGATTCACCGCATCGACCCCGTAACCGAAAAGCAGAGCGAAATGATGCACTTCCCTGGGCTCCGCGCTTTCAAGTATTATGCTTGCTCCGGTCCTCAGGCCTTTCCTGATAAGATGATGATGCACCGCGGCGACGCTTAGCAGGGATGGCAGCGCCGCAAAAGTGCTATTTACTCCTCTATCGCTCAGGATAACGAACGTATTTCCGGATACGATGGATTTTTCGGCTTCAGCGCATATCCAGTTCAAAGAAGCCTGGAAAGAGGCTTTATCCTTAGCCTTGAACAATAAGGATATCGTCTTTGAGCGGAACCCTTTTTTATTTATGGTCCTTATCCTCTCAAGGTTAGCATCCGTGATTATGGGATCTTTCATTCTCAGCTTTCGGCAGTGCTTATCAGACTCCGAAAGCAGGTTTTCCTGAGCGCCCAGGTAGCTTTCCATGCTCATGACTATTTCCTCTCTAATAGGATCTATGGGAGGATTTGTCACCTGCGCGAACAGCTGCTTGAAATACGTGAACAAAAGCTGCGGCTTATTGGATAATACCGCGTGAGGAGTGTCATTCCCCATGGAACCCACCGGTTCCTTGCCTTTCTCGGCCATGGGCTTAAGTATGAACTTCAGGTCCTCGCGGGAATAATTAAAGACCTTAAGGAGGGAAACAAGGTCATCGCTTTGGTGCTCGAATGTGCTCACACGCGGCAGATCATCCAGCTCCAGCATGCCGTCTTTGAGCCATTTTGAATACGGCTTTGATGCGGCAACTGTATCCTTTATCTCGCTGTCATTTATTATCCGTGCTTCATGGGTGTCGATGAACAACATCTTGCCCGGCTCAAGGCGTCCGCTTTTTGCGATCTGGTCGGGGGCTATATCTATGACGCCTACTTCCGATGCCATGACCACGGTCCCCGTTTTTGTAACTATATACCTTGCCGGTCGGAGACCGTTCCTGTCCAGGAGCGCCCCCACGCAGTGGCCGTCGGTAAAAGCCATCGCCGCCGGACCGTCCCACGGCTCCATGAAACACGCGTTGAACTTATAGAAGTCCTTGAGCTCTTTTGACATGTGTTCGTTGTGCTCCCAAGCCTGAGGGATAAGCATCATCATCGCATGCGTAAGCGGCCTGCCGCTCATTACAAGGAGCTCAAAAACGTTGTCTATGGTCGCCGAGTCGCTTCCTCCTTCCACTATCACAGGGATCAGCTTTTTAATATCTTTTCCGAAGACCTCGCTTATCATCTGCCCTTCGCGCGCTCTCATCCAGTTTATATTGCCGCGAAGAGTGTTTATCTCCCCGTTGTGCGCTATGAACCTGAACGGCTGCGCAAGGTCCCAGGTCGGAAATGTGTTCGTGGAATATCTGGAATGGACCATGCATATGGCGCTCTTCAGGGACGGATCCCTGAGGTCAAGAAAATATGAATCCACCTGGTCCGGCTTAAGCAGCCCCTTATATGAAATGGTGCGCGATGAAAGATTGGTTATATAAAAGAACGATCTCTGCTTAAGCCTTGAGGACTTTACGGCCTTTTCTATCTGTTTCCTTATGATATACAGCTTTCGCTCAAATGCCAGCTGATCTCCCTGGCAGCTTTCAATGAAAACCTGTTCAATAACAGGCTGTGTTCTCTTCGCCGTTTCGCCTATCCCTGAGTCATCTACAGGCACTTTTCTCCATCCCAGCACCTTCTGGCCTTCTGCCCTGACGGCTCTCTCGATAGTATGCTTGCAGAAGCTTCTTTCTTTTGTAACTTGCGGAAGGAATATCAGTCCGGTCCCATATCTGCCTTGAGGGGGAAGCTTAATATGCTGCTTTTTTGCTGCTGAATCAAGGAATTCATGAGGTATCTGGATAAGTATCCCGGCGCCGTCCCCTGTGTTAGGGTCTGCTCCGGTAGCGCCCCTGTGCGACAGCCTTTTTAAGACCTCGATGCCCTGTTTTATTATCTCGTTCGATCTGCTGCCTGAAATATCACAAACAAACCCAACGCCGCAGCTGTCATGTTCATACCGCGGCTCATATAGGCCGAATCGCTTTTGAAGATCATACATTTCATGTTCTCCCGATAAGCCCGTATTTTTTCAGCTTAACCCTCAACGTGTTCCTGTTTATGCCGAGTATCCGGGCCGCCTGAAGCTGATTGCCTCTAGTATACACCATTAGCTTTTCAAGTAGCGGCCTCTCCATCGAGTCGGTCAAATACCTGAATACACTTCCCTCATGTTCCCTGAAAAACAAGGTATCAATATCCCGTATCGCTTCTTCAATGCTCATTAATTAATCACCTGTCCTCAAAAAAGAGCGAGACTTCATTGTCCCGCTCCCTTGCCGACCTTATAAGATCGGAAAGTATTTCTTTATTTCGTATTCCGTTACCTGTATCCTGAACTCATCCCATTCCTTCTTCTTCAGCTCGATCAGCCTGCCGAAGGTATGCTCTCCGAGCGTCTCTCGCAGCAGTTCGCTTTGCTCCGCTATTTTTATGGCTTCGCCCAAGCTGGCCGGAAGCGATTTTATGCCCCTCTCTGTCCTCTCCTCATCCGTAAGATGATAAAGGTTCAGTTCCATCGGGTCCGCGAGCTTGTAATGCTCCTCAACGCCTTTAAGCCCGGCCGCCAGCATGACCGCGAACTGAAGGTACGGGTTGCCCGAAGGATCCGGACACCTGAGTTCCATCCTGGTAGCGACTTCCTTGCCGGGCAGGTACATGGGCACCCTTACGAGGGCCGACCTGTTCCTTCTGGACCATGCCATGTAGACCGGAGCCTCATATCCCGGGACCAATCGTTTATACGAGTTAACCCATGGGGCCAGTACGGAGATTATTTCCGGAGCGTGCTTTAATATGCCGGCGATGAACGATTTGCCCACTTCGGACAGGTGGTACTTGTCCTTTGCGTCAAAGAAAGCGTTCGTCTTTCCCTTGAACAGCGACTGGTGGCAGTGCATTCCGCTGCCGTTCTGGCCGAACAGCGGCTTTGGCATGAATGAAGCATAGACGCCGTTCTTTGAAGCTATCTCCTTTACGGTAAGCCTATAGGTAACCACGTTATCCGCCATCTTAAGCGCGTCGTCGTATCTCATGTCGATCTCGTGCTGTGATGGGGCCACCTCGTGATGGGAGTATTCCACGTTTATCCCCAGCTTCTTGAGGGAGAGCACCGTTTCTCTTCTAAGGTCAGAAGCCATGTCCAGCGGGGTAAGGTCAAAATACCCGCCCGAATCGATTATCTCCGGACTCACGCTGTTCTTGAAATAGAAATATTCAAGCTCGGGGCCTACATAATAATGGTCAAATCCCATTTTCTGCATTTTTGCGATCATCCTCTTGAGTACGTACCTTGGGTCGCCTTCATAGGGCTTTCCGCCGGGCTGATAGATATCGCATATCATCCTCGCGACAGCCTTTTCCTGCGGCCTCCACGGAAGAATCGCGAACGTGTTCGGGTCGGGCATCGCTATCATGTCAGACTCCTCAATATCCTGGAAACCGGTGATCGATGACCCGTCAAATCCCATTCCCTGCGTCAGGGCGCCCTCCAACTCATCCTTTCCTATCGCGAAGCTCTTAAGAATACCGTTAATATCCGTGAACCATAGACGTATGAACTCAACATCATTGTCCTTTACCAGCTTTAATATCTCTTCTTTTGTCGGCATATTACTTTCCTCCTTTTTAATTTGAGACGTCAATCGCAGAATGTTATTCCATACCTGCCATCTCTGATCATATATGTAGCAATTTTCATTCCAGTATATATTTTGCTGATATAAAGCTATATTTTGATATATATGTCTACAAAATCACCACATTTATGTATATTTATTAGGCAGTATATACATTTTTGTAGATTAGACGGCTCTTGTCCCGCTTTGGCCCGTTCGTATCCTTATTACATTCTCCACCGGAGATATGAATATCTTGCCGTCGCCTATTTTACCCGTTTTACATACATCGGAGATGACCTTAACGACCTCGTCCATATCCTTGTCATTAACGACCAGCTCGAGCTTGATCTTTGGCAGGAACTCGACCTTATACTGCCCTACCCTCCATTCAAGCGTGATACCCTTTTGCGTTCCCCTGCCCTTCACCTCTGTGATCGTCATTCCGTGATACCCCTTGGCATCCAAAGCTTCCCTCAGCTCCTCAAGGCTTTCTGTCCTTACTATCGCTTCTATCTTTTTCATGGGCATCTCCTCCTTACATTATACTTTCGGCATGCTGTGAAATATCAAGACCGACAAGCTCCTCGTTCTCTTCAACTCGAAGCCCGATGAATATATCTATCAGTTTTGCCAATATTATCGTAACTGCAAATGCGAACGATCCCGTAGCCGCCACCGCGATGAACTGCGTCCATACCAATCCCGGATTCCCGAATATAAGCCCGTTGGCCCCCGCCGGATTTATCGCTTTATTGGCAAAGATGCCCGTTGCAATGGCGCCCCACGCGCCTCCCATCCCGTGGCAGGCAAAAGCATCAAGCGATTCATCGATCCTGATCGTCATCCTGAGCACGATCATGTAATAGGATATTATCGAAGCGACTCCGCCGATGACCATCGCTGACAAGGGGCTTACAAATCCGGATGCCGGCGTTATCGCAACAAGGCCGACAACCGCACCCGTTGCCACTCCAAGGACAGATGGTTTCCTGTGGAACCAGCTCAAAAGCATCCATACAACCGCGGCGGCCGCTGCAGCCGTATTGGTGACAACAAAGGCCTGAGCCGCGAGACCATTCGCCGCCAGGGCGCTCCCCCCGTTGAAACCGAACCAGCCGAACCACAGGAGTACGGCGCCGAGCACCACGATGGGGATATTGCTGGGCTCCATGTTGTCCTTGCCGTATCCTTTTCTTTTTCCGATGACGAGGGCAATTGCCAGGGCGGATATTCCTGCTGTGACATGTACGACCGTGCCGCCCGCAAAATCAAGCGCTCCAAGATTTCTCAGCCATCCGCCGACCCCCCAGACCCAGTGCGCCACCGGATCGTATACTATCGTGGCCCAGATCGCAGAGAATACGAGGAAAGAGCTGAATTTGATCCTCTCAACAAAAGCGCCAACGATAAGGGAAGGCGTGATTATGGCAAAAGCCGCCTGGAATATCATGAAGACCAGCGCCGGAATGGTCGCCGCGTAAGCTATGTTCGGAACCTGGCCAACACCGATGAGCCCAAGCCATTTGAGGTTCCCTATCAATCCGTTGACGCTCGGGCCGAAAGCGAGCGTATAACCAAACAGAACCCACTGGAGGCTTATCACCATCAGTATGGCAAAACACATCATGATGGTTGAAAGTATGTTCTTCTTTCTCACCATACCACCGTAGAAGAATCCCACCGCAGGGGTCATCAGAATTACGAGCGCAGCCGATATCAGGACCCATGCCGTATCTCCGCTGTTTATCATGATGATCACCTCGATGCAATGATAAGCAGCAATTTTATGGGCGTGTTATTTCGTGAGGAAAATTCGAAGAATGGGCGGGTCTGCTTAAATATTAAGCAACAATTCCGTAGATTTTTATCTTATATCCCAGCATTCTTTCGGTGATCCCGAGAGCCTTTGCGGCCTTTCTTTGGGAGCCGAACTGCTTGAGAGCTTCGGATATCTTCTGCTTTTCGATAGATTCCACCATCTCCGGGAGAGTTGCCCCCGCCGGTGCGGTCACTCCCGAAGAAGGACCAGTAATATTCGACGGCAGCTCAGCAGGGGTTATAAGTTCTTTCTGGCAGATCACCACAGCCCTTTCCATCACGTTCTCAAGCTCTCTCACATTGCCCGGCCAGCTGTAAGAATTGAGAGCGTCAAGGGCCGCCTTGTTCAGGCCCTTTATATTCTTGTTGTTCTCCTTATTGAATATATCTATGAAATGCGAACACAGGAGCGGCAGTTCTTCTATTCTTTTCCTGAGCGGAGGCATGGTGATCGGGAAAACATTGATGCGATAATACAGGTCCTGGCGGAATTTATATTCCTTTATCATTTCCTCAAGGTCCCTGTGCGTGGCGCACAGCACGCGCACATCTATCTTTATTGTCTGGGTCCCGCCGAGCCGCTCGAATTCTTTTTCCTGAAGCACTCTCAACAGCTTAACCTGTGTGGCAAGCGACATGTCGCCGATCTCATCCAGGAATATCGTTCCGCCGTTGGCCATTTCAAAGCGCCCGGGTTTTCTTTCAAGCGCTCCGGTGAACGCCCCCCTCTCATAACCGAACAGTTCCGATTCAAGCAGGTTCTCGGGGAGGGACGCGCAGGCCACTTTCACGAAAGGCTTGTTCGCTCTCGGACTTGAATAATGGATCGCCGATGCTATGAGCTCCTTTCCCGTGCCGGACTCCCCCTGTATAAGGACGGTTACGTTGGATTCCGCTGCCTGAGAAGCTGCTTTGATCACCGAAGCCATCAGCGGAGAGCTGTATATGATGTTCCCGAACTTATACTTGCCCTTGAGTTCCTGCTTAAGCTTGATGTTCTCTGTAATTACGGCGGCCTTTTCGTTCTCCGCAAGTTCCCTTATACGGACAGCCTGGCCAACCATTGAAGCGATGATGGTCAGCAGCTTTACGTCTTCTTCATATGAAATATCGCCCTTGAAGAGATGGTCAATCGAAAGCGCGCCTATTACCTTGTTCCCCACTTTTATCGGGACGCAAAGAAAAGCGTATTTTCTTGACTGCAAGTCCCTGGACTGTGTCTTGTTTAGGAACGAGGGGTCGGCACCTATATCATTCACGACCATCGGCTGTCCTGTTTCTACCACCTTGCCGGTTATGCCCTCGCCTATCTTGTATCGGCCTCGCTCCTTTTCCTTGGCGGAGAGCCCGTGGGCGATCTCTATGTGGAGCTCGTTCGTGTTGGGATCGACAAGGGTTATTGTCCCTCTTTGCATTTCAAGGGAATCTGAGAGGACTTGAAGGATGGAGTTCAGAGCGTGTTCAAGATCAAGCGCTTTGGCGAGCGCATCGCTTATATCAACAAGTACTTTTACCTTTATATCACGTGTTGGCATTACTACAATAATGTAGCATATGTCTACGTTTTTGTAAAGAGTTTATAGTGCTTCCAGGTACTTCTCGATCTCCCAAGGGGTTATCTGCATCCTGTAGTCATCGAACTCGGATAGTTTCGCCTGAGTGAAGCTGTCATAGGTGTGCTTACCGAGCGCAGCCTTGATCACCTCGTCCTTATTGAGCTCCTCTACCGCTCTCTTGATGGAGAAAGGAAGCATGTCTATTTTGTACTCCGCAAGCTTTGCTGAGTCGAATTCGTATACATCCTCCTCGACCGGCTTTGGCGGCTTCATGCCCCTCTTTATCCCGTCCAGGCCTGCCGCCAGCATGACCGCGAAAGCCAGGTAAGGGTTGCAGGAGGGGTCCGGGCATCTTAGCTCAAGCCTGGTGGATTGCTCTCTTCCCGGAGAATATCTGGGGATCCTTATGAGCGCAGACCTGTTTATCTGGGCCCAGCAGATATACACCGGGGCTTCATATCCCGAAACTAGCCTCTTGTATGAGTTGACGGTCGGAGCAAGTATCGCGGTCAGGGCTTTCGCATGGAAAAGCTGCCCGGCCAGGTAATTATATGCGGTCGCCGACAACTTGTATTTGTCGGATGCCTCATAGAATATGTTCTTTCCGTTCTTGAAGAGCGACTGGTGCACGTGCATTCCTGTGCCCGCCTGCTTATATAGCGGCTTCGGCATGAACGAGGCATACAACCCGTGGTCCGACGCGATCGACTTGATGACATATTTAAGTGTTATCGTATTATCAGCTGAAGAAAGCGCGTCGGAGTATTTGACGTCGATCTCGTGCTGGCCCGGCCCGCATTCGTGGTGCGACATCTCGGGGGTCATTCCCATTTTCTCAAGCGCGAATATGATGTCTTCCCTTACGTCGCTGGCCAGGTCCTTTGCCGGATAGTCAAAGTATCCGCCGATGTCATGGGGTGTAGTGGTGATCTTGCTGTCATCTTTCTTGAACAGATAGAACTCGACCTCGGGCCCGGTGTTGAAATCAAATCCCATTTTTGCCGCATCGGCCAGGCTCTTTTTCAGTATGCTCCTTGGATCCCCTTCAAAAGCCACTCCTTCAGGTGTGTGGACGTCGCATATGAACCTTGCGGACTCCTTTCCATCCACCTTCCAGGGTACCACCTGGTATGTGGCGGGATCCGGAACAAGTATCATGTCTGATTCGCAAATGCGCACAAAGCCCTGAATGGATGATCCGTCGAACCATATGCCCTTATCAAGGATATCTGAAAGCCGCTCTACCGGTACCGTTACGCTCTTTATCATTCCGAGGATATCAGTGAACTGGAGAAAGATGAACTTTATCTTGTCTGATTTTGCCTTTGCCAGGACCTCTTTTGCCAATGCGGATAATGCCATAGAATTTCCTCCGTTTTCGTTGAAATCATGCCGATTATATCTTATGCCCAAGTATTAGGCAATGTTATGCTTTAAAAGCGTTTATCTGGAGATATAACCGTTCGTTATCGGGAGCCTCCAGTCCTTGCCGAACGCCCTCTCGGTGATGCGGGGTCCAGGCGGTGACTGTCTTCTCTTGTATTCCGCGCGATCTATCATCGATAACATCTTTTTGGCGGTCTTCGCGTTTATCCCAAGCTTAACGATTTCCTTTAGAGACTTGTTATCCTCTACATATGCCTTTATCACCTTATCAAGCACATCGTAAGGCGGTAGAGTGTCCCGATCCTTCTGGTTGGGTTTAAGTTCCGCAGTCGGAGGCCTATTGATGATCGACATGGGGATCACTTTTTCCTGTCTGTTCCTCCATTCAACAAGCTTGTAGACCAGGGTTTTTGGAACGTCCTTCAGCACGTTGAATCCGCCGACCATGTCGCCATAAAGCGTGCAGTAGCCTGTGGATGTCTCGGACTTGTTTCCGGTGGAAATCACCAGCCAGCCGAACTTGTTCGATAATGCCATAAGGAGATTGCCCCTTATCCTGGCCTGCAGGTTCTCTTCCGCGATGTTCGGCTTTGCCCCCTTGAAGCATGCCTCAAGGTCCTTCAGATAATCGCTGAAAATATCCTTGATCGGGATGATCTCGAGCGATGTTCCAAGATTATTCGATACTCTCTTTGAATCCTCAATGCTCTGCCGGGCCGAATATTGTGAAGGCATGTATATGGGATGGACCCTTTTATTGCCAAGCGTATCAGCTGCAATGGTGAGAGTTAAAGCTGAGTCTATGCCGCCTGATAAGCCGACGAGAACATCGGTAAAGCCGTTCTTGTCCACGTAATCCTTCAGGCCCATTTTGATGGCGCTGTATATTTCTTCCATTTCTTCCGGCTTTCGGCAGATGTTCCCTTTGCCGTCCACTACCAGCAGGTCTTCTTTGAACTGCGGGGCCGATGCGACAAGCTTTCCCTTGCTGTTCACCACAAAGCTGCCGCCGTCGAACACAAGCTCGTCCTGCCCGCCCACCATGTTTACATATATAATATGGGCCTTTGTCGCCTTCGCCCTCTTGCTGAGCACCTTCTCCCTCTCATATATCTTGCCGACGTGATATGGAGAGGCGTTTATCACAAGCATGAGCTTTGCCCCGGCTTTTGCTTCTTTCATGTAAGGATTCGCGTCCACCCATATGTCTTCACATATACCGAGGCCTATTTTAGTGCCTTTGAGCGTCACGACAGATGTCTTTGTGCCGGAGGTGAAGTATCTTTTTTCGTCGAACACCTTGTAGTTGGGCAGGTTGTTCTTGTGGTATATCTCGACGATCTTCCCATTGTTTATGAAAGCTCCGGCGTTATAAATATTGTCCCCTTTGGCATCCACAAAGCCCACGTATACCGCAATGTCCTTTGCGGCTTTTGCAATCTCGTTAAGGACGCTGAGGTTATCTTTGATGAACTGAGGCTTGAGCACCAGGTCTTCCGGGGGATAACCAGTGATGGCCAGCTCAGGGAAAACAACGAGGTCGGCGCCTCGCGCCTTTGCTTTATGTATGTAGTCGATTATCTTCGCGGCGTTCTTCTCTATTGCGCCAACGTGCGGGTTCATCTGTGCAAGTGCCAGTTTAAGAGGTTTAGGCATTTGTCAGATTATACAATGATAAGGCTTTGAATTAAAGCGACCTCGATCACGCGCTCAAATAAATAGATCCCGATTTTCAATCCCACTAGAATTTCATCAACGCGAAACCGATACCTATCAGCCATATCAACCAATCAGGCTGTCCTTTGAATGTTCCCATTGAATTAAGCAGCATTAGCACGCCTATCGCGAAAAGCGCCCTTCCGAAAAAGCCGTTGTCACCTCCGGAACAGCACTTGCCGTAATACATCCACTTTTTCCACGACTTGTCCCCGCAGCACTCCTTGTCATCCCAGCTGATCTCAACCGTCTTCTTCGAACTTTTCCCTTTTCTTGGCATATAGTGTCCCTCCTTTAAGCGGCATTATTGTAACATAGAAACCAAAGGATTTGATATGGTTAAGGTGTGGATGCGAGTTTGATTTCTAGGCCCTGGATTCGTCCTCGACTTCGTAAGTGGAATAATAATATGGGGTGAATGCCTCGAACTCGGCGGAACAGGTGTCAACAAGCTTGAAAACGGGCTTTATCCCCTGCTTCTCCCGCTGGTCATAGACCGATAGCTCATCGGTGCCGAGCAGGCGGCCAAGATGGACGTCGGAAAAGCCCATCTTCTTCGCGG
>Ga0315295_10000735_pt1 | contig 27981 bp, 13 predicted proteins | sample YL17G14_0_MG_FD_204453 | JGI IMG/M metagenome (GOLD analysis project Ga0315295, IMG submission 204453) | Sediment microbial communities from Yellowstone Lake, YNP, Wyoming, USA - YL17G14_0 | ecosystem: Environmental > Aquatic > Freshwater > Lake > Sediment | place: USA: Wyoming | collected... | reverse complement strand
ATCATTGGCGTCATCGGCGCGTCCACGACGGGGAGCTGGACCCCCGTCACCTTCTGCACGTATCCTTGCAGGTCGGCGGCCGCAGTCTTCACAGAGTCGGGGGCATTGGCCTCGCGGTATATGCAGCAGGCCGCCGCGCCGTCGGTAACGACCGGCACGGCAGCCTGGCAGGCAGCCACCCCGACGGCCAGCAGAGCGATGACAGCGGGGAAGAGTGGCTTCATGGCGGCAGTATTCCTCCCAGATGATCGGGCAACTGGGCCCTAACCTGAAATGACCCATGCCAGACGGGGGCTCTCCATGCATGGGCTGAAAGCTCGTCTGTCCGGCACCGCAATTCGCCGTTCGCGCCGCAGACACATTCCCTTCGGGCAAGATGGCTGTCCCCACCCAGTGACCCTATCCGCGCCTCCTGAGCGGTTGGTTCGCCGCTATCGCGCTGCCGCGTAGCAGGCATGAGAACCGCTCACCCCACCTGGTGCGCGCGGCATCGCAGCGAGATGACAAAGCGTTCCCCCGGCTTCACCGGGTAGTGCTGGATGAAGCAGCCGCCGCTTGCGCCGGAGATGCGGGCAGATCCCGAGGCGGAGGCGCCTACTGCCCGATCCCAGCCGAACACGCCGTGCGAGTCATCTTCCTGCCGGGAACCCCACCCGGCCGGAGCGCCACCGTCGAGAAGAGCGATCTCTCCGGTTGAGACGGCCGGCGCGGTAGTCGCTGCGAAGTCCCCATTGCGTGCCAGGTTAGGGGCGCTCGCCCGCTCAAGCGCGCCACTCTTGCGGATGGCCGCAGCGAACGGTTGCGTGATGGCTCGGATGGCGAAGTCGTTGCCGGGGAGGACTTCATCCCACGGAGCGCAAACTGGCTTGTTCTTCCAGGCCGCCGTCTCGCCCGGGTCGGGCCACCAGCGCCCTCGCTCTCCCCATATCCACACATACTCGTCTGCGGCCCGCACCGCCGAGAGCAGATTCGCCTGCAACCGTGCCACCCGGGACACGCCTTCGCCATCCATGTAGTAGCTCGATTCCGGTCCTACGACGTAGCCGTCCAGAGCGCCGCGCGCGGTGACGTGGCTGCTGGCAGACGGCGACAATCCCCGGCCGTATGCTCCCGGCGGGCGCGTCGCCACCGGTAATGCGTTTGCTCCGTCCCCCCGAGCTTCTTGCACACCGTGGGTACCGTCGCCCCTTTGCCAAACTCCACCTCCGTATCCCCGCAGTTTGTGGATGATCTGCTCCAGCATATGCGCCTTCCCTGACATCGGCCTTACGCCTCGTTGACGCTCTTCACCCCAGCAACTAGCATCTTGGCTGGACTCATTATTGGGGTCAAGGTCACCTATCAGGAGCTCTTGACACAGAGAGTCTTACAGGGGCATACACGGGGCTCCCCCATCGTTGCGTTCGTTGCCTCGGAGTGTCCCGCGCAGGAGAGCGACACTGTGCTTTGGGAGGTGCAGCGCAAGCGAGTCGTCCCTGTGAGTTACCGAGAGCGGCGACGCGGTGAAGTCGGTCCCAGGGAGGAAGTCCGGTGCGGAGAGGAGGGTGCCATCTAGGGTCTGCGGGCTGGCCCCACCGAAGCTGAGGAAGACGGAACGTTCCTCTGTCGGGTGTCGGTTCACCAGGGTGACGACTATGATTCCGGTCTCGGTGTGGAAGGAGGCGGTGAGGTCCACGTCCGCGTCACCCTTCTGAGGAGGCAGCTGTAGGAGGGCGTTCCCCAGGTGTGCCTTGAGCAAGGGGAAGACCTGGCCGCCGGCGGGAAGGTAGGCGCCGAAAGGCTCGACCAGGATGGCGCCTTCGTTCACGGGTTCGAAGAAGCAGGCATAGCTGATCCCCAGCTGCTCCGCGTCACGGCAGAGCCGGTTGAGCAAGGCGGCGTTGTGAATGCCCTCGGTGACGCCGGGATGACGATACCAGGCGTACCAGACGTTCCATTCGTCCAGGGAGAGGCCAATCGGCTTGCCGCCAGCCCCGGCTTCGATGGCGGCGCGGATCTCTCGCATCTCCGCGAAGACTACCTCCGGATGGAGGACGATGCGGCGGAACTCGGCGAGTGCGCCCTCGCCGAGGACCTCCTGGGGGTGCCAGGTGTAGTGGTGGTGGGAGAGGTGGTCCACGCTGGGGGCGACCAGGCGGATCCCGTCGGTGAGCCAGGCCGGATCGCTCCAGCGGCCGGAGGTGCACAGGTTCAGGCTCGGATCGACGCGGAGCATGGCTTCGGCGCAGGCAGCAGCCTTGGCCGCGTAGGTCTCGGGAGTGTTGGGCCCCTCCATGTGTCCGTACCCCTGTTCATTCCCCAGCGACCAGTGCTTCACGGCGTAGGGTACGGGGTGGCCTCGTTTGGCCCGCTTTCGTCCCCACTCAGTGTCGAGAGAGCCATTGCAGTACTCAACCCAGGCGGCCGCGATCTCGGGGGTGTCCCACGTGATGTTGACGGTGACGAAGGGTTCGGCTCCGATGGCGCGGCATAGGGCGATGAACTCATCGGTTCCGATTTCGTGGCCGTCGAAGCCGCGGGTGTGTGGGAGGGTCTCCATTTCTGTGAAGGCGGCGAGGGGGCCGCGCTTATCCACCGGGAGCAGGCCGTCCTGCCAGCGGTAGTCACCGGCGAAGTTGCCCCCCGGCCAGCGAAGGAGGGTGCATCCGATCTCGCGCAGGAGCGCCACGACGTCGGGGCGCATCCCGTGGAAGTGGTCGGAAGGGAGCAGCGACGCGGCACCCACGTAGATCTCGCCCATCTCCTCGAGGCTGAGTTCCAGGCGAGCGTCCAGACAGGTTCGCGCAGGGGTGAAGATGAACTCGTGGGTGCGCCACTGGTTCGAGCCGACCTGGAGGGTCTGTTCGACGAGGAGCCCGCCGTCGTCAGCAAGGAGGCGCAGGTGGAGGGTGACCGGCGCGGGCGCGTCCAGGACGACACGCCCCTCGTAGCTCCAGCCGGCGTGCAGAGGAAGGCCGCTCTGTCCTATACCCGCGGTCTCTCCGGCCGCGCCCAGAGCGAGGCGCTGGGAGGACAGCTCGTTGTGGCGCCGGACGGTGGGGTCAACGTGCTCCGTATAGGAGTGGCGGCTGAGTTCGAAGTAAGCGTGGGGCGCTGGGATCTCATACCAGTCGAGAGCGACCCCGTGTGCGCTGGGCTTGCCGCAGAACTTCCGGTTGCGGAGGAGCTGGGCGCTCAGTCCTTGCCAGATGCAGCTGCGGGTGTGCTCCAGGTTGTGACCAAAGAGCAACGGGTTGACGGGACCGCGCACCTGGGAAGGGTCTATGGCTACCGCGAAAGCCAGGGGGTCAGCCATGCTTGACTCCTGAGACGTCTGTGGTGCATCAGAACCGGTCTGAGTCCTCCGAAGCCGCCAGTGCCGATCTGGATGAAACGTCTCACGGGCACGCGCTTCCCTACCATCGCCGTCACCCATCCGGCGAGCTCTGTATCCGCCCTTTCCGCTGGCCTTCGGGCCGCGGAGGCCGAGTGACGGCTCTCGCTTCGTCCCATCGTCATGGGTCGTAGGCCGGTCGCGCCCGCCCCGGCTATCAGGGCTGAGCGCCAACCAACCTGTGAACACCGACTCGATCAAACCAGCAGCTATCCGACGGGCTCGGCTGCGACACGCTGAGCAGTAGCTCTAGCCGCCCGGCCCCTTCGGGGACGCTCACCACGCCGAACGCCTTCCTCCAGTCGCCCGCTCGCTCGATGAAGCAGAACTGCCGGTCGTCGGCCTCGTTCGTCCACCTGCCGTCCGGTGTCTGCCACCGTACCACCAGCAGGCATCGGCTGGATCCCTGGGGAAGTGCCATCGCCTCCGCCGCGTACACCGCGCCCGGCGTCACTGGAACCCCCTGTATGAAGCACCCGTTCTGCACACCGGTCGCCTTGGCTGAAGACGGGCTCTCAAAGCCTAGGCTTGTGTCAAGGGAGAACACCCCTAACCGCTCGCCCTCCTGCTGCCACGTGCTCCACGCCGCTGGGAGTGATGAGCTGGCCTCACCCATACCCTCCTCGAACCCGGGGTTGGCAGCCAAGTTCGCCAGCTCTCCGTTCGTTCGCAGCGCCCCAACTTCCCGCCGGCCCTCAACCTCGGGCTCAGCGGCCAACCTGATCATCCGCTCGAAGCCGGGAATGATAGCACCCCACAGCGGCACATCGGCGTAGTTCATATGCTCTGTCTTCCACTGCTGCCAGCACCCGCGCTCGCCGTAGAGCCAGACGTATTCGTCGGCCGCTGCAAACGCGTCCGACATCACCTGCCGGAGTCGGTTCGCCCTGGACCCGTTCAGCGGAGGGAGGTAGTACTTGCTGCCCTCGGGGTTCGCGAACGCGTCAACGTATATGCCGAACACCGCCTGAACCTGCTTGCGGTACTTCTCGCGGTTCTCGGGGGCGACCAGGCCGAGGTACTGGTTGTGGATCCGGCTCGCCTCATCCAGGAAGTCACTCCCCTGGAAGCTGTAGGACTTGTCCGAATCTGCCAGCCTGGCTGTCGGCGGAAGCGCGTCAAGCATCCCGTTGACGAAGGGTATCCAAAGGTCGCCGCTCTGCCTGGCGAGTTCACCAGGCGTGGGAGTCTGGACGCGCTGAGGCCTGATGCTGAACAGCCAGACCCACAGCGTGATGTCAGGGTACTCCTGAGCAATCGCGTGCATGACCTGCGCGCCTCGCGCCCGGGCCAGTCGGGCGGTCTCATCGTAGTCCCCGTCGGACGGAAGATGCTCGAACTGCCGAATGTCACCGTAGTTCTCCGGATCGAGCGAGAGGCCCTTCAGCCCGCCCTGCTTGGCTACCCAGGCCAGCACTCCAAGGTTGTTGGCCACGGCCTCCCAGCGGCTGTCATCCGTCCACGCCATCCTTGATACGGGGGGCGCCCATGAAAGTGGGAACGGCGCGATGGCAGCCCGGATGAAGTTGTCGGTGAATCTCCCGAACTTGACCTGCTGAAGCGCCTTGACGTCCTCCGCGAACCATTCCTTCCCCCACCTGCGGCCGTTGGCAACGGTCCAGATCTGGGCGACATCGCCATCGCCTTCACCTCTCACCGAGAAGCCCATGACGATGCCGTCAAACGGACTGTCCTTCATTGCTTCGACGAACATCGACATATCCCGCGGGGTCAGGCTGTTGAACTCCCATCCGTGGGCAATGAGCTTCTTCTTGACTGGCATCGTGGCGCCTCCTCCCGGACTGACGTCAGATTGCCCTGGCGCGGACGAGACCAGCGCCGCAGTGGCGGCAACCAGCATCGTCATTGCGCGCAGACAGCTGTGCATCACATGCGGCCCTGTCATCTCATTCACCCGTTGTGAATCGGCATTCAGACTTGGCTCCCCGGACCTCCCGGATACCCCGACATCACATCCATACTCCGTTTCTGCGGTTACACCCGCCGCCGCGCTGCCGACCGTGCGAGCCAGATCCAACTTGGGCCGCCCGATGGGTGTCCCACGCCAACAGACAGGAACATCCACACGTGGTATCACCCATGGGGGTAAGTCAGACGCCCGGCACCCGCGCCGCCCACACCTCGTATAGGCCGTCTTCACTGGCCGATTGAAAGACGGCCCAACGCGAGTCTGGTGTCACGTGCGCGTTGCTTTCGTTGCGCATGGGCTTCGTCAGCAATCGCGCCATGCTGCGGAACTGGCACAGCGGGAGGGCACGCGCGACCTGGTCCGGATGCCTCTCAACGGCTTCCGCGAAATCCTGTGGTGACCAGCCTTCCGGGCGCGGCGCGTAGCAGCTCTCGCGGGGCAGTTCGTACTTCCAGATGACTTCGCCGGGGGAGTCCGAGCCATATCCGCTCCAGGCCCAGGGATCGTCCACCTGCTTCGACCGCACTAACTCGTCAATGACCGCCTGGTTGTTCTTGCCGAAGTCCGTGCCGTCACCAACGACGAAGCTCTCATCAGGGGCAGGATGGATGTGCGCACTGCCGCCCGAGCCTTGCCTCATGATATACGTGGTGGTCTTCGCGGTCGTGGCGTCCGTCACGGAGATGCACTGGTAGACCGAGGGCCACCCATGCGTCCAGATGCGCCGGCCATTGGCTGACCAGATCTCATGGGCCGGCCCCACAGCCTGGAGCTGAGGGAAGCGGGTCCACTCGCGACGGTCGAGACGGTACAGGCGGACGCGGCTGAAGTCAGCCGGCCGCGGATACCGTTCCGTCCAGTTGAACCCCTCCTGGCAGCACAGCAGCAACTGAGGATCGCACGGGTTAGGGTTCGGATGGCCCATCCACCAGCGATCGGTCTCGAATAGCGCGGTTACCTCCCCCGTCGTGAGGTCTATGCGGTGCATCACGTTGCGGCCCGGCTCTGCGCCCAGCAGGGCCACTCGTTCGCTGGCGCCGACACCCTCCGGCACTACCTTGTGGGATACGGGTGTGTAGACATACTGGTCACCGGCCGAGGTCGTGGCGTCGTAGATGAAGGGCAGAGAGGGAGAGAGGCCGATCACGCGACGCGCGCCGCTATCAAGGTCTACGCGCTCGATCGCCAGGCCGTCAGGTGTCCGGACGATCACGTGCATCAGATGGGAGTGGTAGCTGGTGGCCCAGCTCAGCAGCCCACCGACGCGTTTCTCTTTCCCATAGGAGAGGACCCGGGTGGCTCCGGTGCGCAGATCGATGGACCAGACCGCGGAGTCCTCCGGACGTGGTTCCGGATAGGCCCAGAGGACGCAGTACTTCCCATCCCGGGTGAACATAGGGATACGGAAGTAGGGATTGCGAAAGTGCAGCTTCTCTGGGGGCGAGAGACACACCACCTCCACGCCGGTCAGCGGGTCGGCCCACCGCCGCTTCGCCCAGGCGAAGTCCAGCGGCGGGCAACCAATGGACCGGCTGTTGCCGGTTGGCGCGCCCACACCGGCATGCGCCCCAACGGACATAGTCATGATGGCACCTCCTGCCAGCTTGAGGAACTCCCGACGGTTTATCGCGTCACTCTCCGGCTGGGTAGGGCCGCACCCGTGCCTCACCCTCCCATCATCTTGTGGTAGTCCAGCGCGGTGTTCAGCAGCCCGAAGAAGGCGCTGCTGAGGATGTCCCCCAGGATCAGCCCCAGGAACGCGGGCCGGAAGGCGCGGTAGAGCTTGAGGCCACCGTAGCGCTTGAGCTGCGTCGTCAGCAGCCAGGCGATCAGCGCGCTGTGCCAGAGGATGTAGTCCTCCGTGTAGGTGCTGGCGATGACGAAGCCGATGGGGCTCACTGGCCACCAGATGGTGTAGGTGTGCAGCAGCACGAGCCCTGTCAGCACCGCCGCACCCACCGCGACGGCCACCCGCAAGTAGTTGTCCGGCGCCACCGGGCTGCGGAGGGCGCCGGACAGGTCGGAGAAGGCCCAGTCGGCCCAGCTATAGAAGGGCCACCGCTCGAGCTGGCTGGCACCCTTGTGGTAGAGCATGTTCAGCAGTCCGCCGATGCCCGCGGCGAGCACGGCCACAATGGCCACCACCGCCGCCCCGGTCCACTGCCGACCCTTGATCCGCGCGGTGTCTACCAGCTTGAAGCTGTTCATCATCTGCGGCATGGCCACGTTCATCGGGTCCTGCATGTAGATGAAGGCGAAGTAAGTGTAAACCGCGAGCGAGGGGGCAGGCATCGCAGTCGAGCCCAGCATGTTCAGCAGGAACGAGAAGCCGTAGCGGCCGGTGTCGGGGTACAGCACGCCGGCCGCGCTGACCAACCGGCTCGATCCGAGCAGCACCGTGAAGAACACCACGAAGAGCAGCACGAAGGCCCACCATGTCATCCCACAGTGCACCCCGAACCACAACATGAAGGCCGCGCAGAGGAGAAGCCCCAGCAGGGCCCACCGGCCCGACAGCGGCGCATAGGGCCCGGCGTCTTCCTCTGGCCCCCGGCCAACCAGGGCCAGCCACGCCTGCCGGGCAAACCGCCGTGACTGCCACAGCAGGATCAGGCTCAGCGCGATATAGGCTCCCGCCTCTTCGTAGGAGGCAAACGACCGAGGATTGATCGCCGAGCGGCCCCCGCCCTGGCTCAACCCCAGGCTCGCCCATCCCAGCAACTGCACCTTGTACAGCACATAGAACAGCCACAGGCTCAGCACTACCTCCGTCGGCAACAAGCACATCACCCCGATCGCCGACCACAGCACCGAGAAGTGCGTGTCCCGCAGCGCGCTCCACGGCAGGCCCATGCTCGCGAAGGGCATGCCAGTGTCCATGCCGTAGAGGTCGGGCGCCGGGAAGCTGGGGTAGAAGCGGTGCAGCCACGCCGAGAGCGCGAATAGCGCCGGCAGGGCGAAGCCCGCCCAGAGGATCCGGCTGCGCATCAGACTGGCGCCGAGCGTCGGCCGCTCCGCCTCGCCCGTCACCGCCAGGGGAACCTCCACCAGAGGGAAGGTCAGCCGCTGCTTGTGGATCCAATCCCGGCTCAGCAGCGCCGCGAGGCAGTACATGGCCCCAAAGAGGGCCAGCGTGAAGGTGCCCCACGCCAGCCAGGGCGTCGCCCACGCGCCCCAGGGAATGGCCGCACCGTATGGTTTCCCCTCCCACAGCCACTCCATGGACTCCGGGGTGCTGGTGCGGAACCACATGGGGATGTGCGGCCAGACCAGGGTCTGGTACTGGTTGCCGGGGGTGGCCCCGTAGAATGGGTAGGTGATGATGGCCACCAGGTAAGGGAGCCCGCCCTGCTGCAGCAGTCCCAGCGAGATCGCCATCATCGCGTAGACAACCAGCAGTTCGGTACGGGAGAAGGCCTTCGCGGGCCGTAGGCGCACCAGCAGCGTATTGAGCGCCACTAGGAGAAAGAGCACCAGCACCATGCCCGGCATCAGCATCCCGGAGCCGACGTCCCAGGTGTGCATCACCCAGTAGAGGTAGGGGTTGGCGAGGCTGAGCCCGGCGATGCTAAGCGCGCCGACCACTACCGCGCGTAGTGTCACGCCTGACGGCGGCACCTGCGTCGGCGCGGCTGCCACAGTGGGCGCGGCCACATCACCTCCGGCTGTCCTGATCATTCCTCTGCCCTCGAAGGCATGGGCCCGGCTTGCTCTCCCCGGCTGCCCAGGGACCTCCGTTGCCGTTGCCCGAAGATGTGGGTGCGGCAGGGCCGGGAGGGCCGGCTCCTACGCTTCATCCGTCGCCTGCCCGCAAGGGGTCGCGCCGAATGGGAGGCGGCCTGGTCACCATCATCGGGCAGGAAGGCGGGCCTGTCACTGAACCGGGTAACTGGGTTCCTGTAGAATCTTCCCGTCGGCTGAGTGAGCAGAGGGTGCAGCGACACAGCTTCTCTTCAGCAGCTGTTTCTGGGGCAGGAAGATCATACAGGAACACAATCGGGGGGTGCAGTGACAGGCCTGCGGCGTGCCGGTAGCATGGCAGGGCCGGGGGAAGGTCCCGCGGGAGGAGAAGGAACGCATGCCGGTGAGGAACGAGGTGCAGTCGACGACCAACCTGCAGGAGGCGTCGGGCCGGGTGCTCGGCCGAGCGGAGGTGGTGGTGGAGGACGAGCGGGGCCAGCACGCGTGGCGCCCACGCGTGGCCCGCGGGGCGAGCTGGGGGCAGGCGGGTGGCTGGCGGATGTCGGTGGAGGTAGCGCCGGCCAACGCGGGGTTCGTGCAGGTGGCACTGAAGGTGGCGCCGCGGAGCGACCGGGTGCTGCGGCGCGTGTTCCTACGCTTGCCAGGCCGGCGCGGGGCGGTGCCCTCGCTGGCGAGCGCGCGAACTCGCATGCTGTTGCTGCCGGACGAGGTCTTCGCGGAGAAGGGCGTGGTCACGCTGGGCCGGAGCCGGGGGACGGTGGTGTCGCGCTTTCTGACGGTGCTGCGGAGTGGAGCGGGCGGGCCGGCCTTGCTGGCCGGGGTCGGGGAACTGGCGGACGACGCTTCGTTCTTCCGAGTGGACGGGGAGGCACTGGAGGCGGGGTTTGAGCCAGCGCGGGCGCTGCGGCGGGAAGAGCGCTACGGCCTGCTGTTCGGCGTGGGCGAGGATCCGGTCGAGCTGCTAGCGCAGTACGGCCGCCGGCTGGGGCACTTCGGCCGCACGCAGCACGCCTCGGTGGCGGGGTGGAACTCGTGGGACTACTACGGCGCATCGGTGACGATGGAGGATCTGCGGCGGGAAATGACGGCGATCAGCGGATCGCGGCTCACGGGGAAGCTGACGCACTTCGTGGTGGACATGGGGTGGTGGACGGACTGGGGCGACCTGCAGCCGAACCGGCGCTTTCCCTCCACGCCGCGGGCGATCGCGCGGGAGATCGCGGAGGCCGGGTTCGTGCCGGGCATCTGGCACGCGCCGCTGCAGTGCTCCCCCTGGTCATACCTGGGGCGGCATCGGCAGGACCTGTTCGCGCGAGATGAATCAGGCGGCCCGGCTACCGCCGGGGGGCAGGCAATCCTCGATTGGCGCCAGCCGGAGGTGCTGCAGTTGCTGCACGACTGGTTCCGCGGCCTGCGGCGGGCCGGCTTCCGTTACTTCAAGCTTGACTACATCTACAACGATGCCGTGCAGCAACTGGCGAGGCGGGCGGATGATTCGCAGGGCCTGCTGGGGGTGATCCGCACCGGTCTGCGCACCATCCGGGAGGCGGTAGGAGAGGACAGCTATATCCTGAACTGCGGAGCGGCGCGCGAATGCTCTGTGGGCATTGCGGACGGCTCTCGCATCTGCACAGACATCCACACCTTCTGGTCGCACATCTGGCATAACGCGCGGGAGATCGCTTGCCACCTGTGGGAGAACGGGAACCTGTGGAACATCGATCCGGACTTCGCGCTGATCCGGTCGGCGGAGACGAGCGAGGATCCTTTCCGGAACTACCTGTACCAGCGGCGGCCCTGGTCGCAGCCGAACCAGTTCTGGATGGCGGGACCAGAGGCGACGTTCTCGGAACTGAAGGTGTGGCTGACGCTGGTGCACATGACGGGCGGGGACGTGTTCTTGTCGGACTCCGTCGCGCGGCTCAATGGCACCGGGATCGAGGCGCTATCGAAGCTCTTCCCGCGGCAGATGGAAAGCGCCCGGCCCGTCGATCTGTTTGCGAACCCGACGCCACGCTTCTGGCTGAGTCGGTCCGAGCGAGCGCCCCGACTTGCGGTGTTCAACTGGGAGGATCGCCCCTCTCCCATCGTGGTCCCCGATGGGATGGATCTCCCCTCAAGGGGCCGAGACGTGTGGACCGGGCAGTCGGTTCGTGTGGCGGAGGCGACGGCAATGCCGGCGCGGTCGGCCTATCTGCTGGAGGTGTAGGCGCACTCACTCCGACAGGGCGGCCCGCTCCCGCGCCGTGGCTGCCTCGCCGACTGCACAGCCGCGAGCTAACCTGGTTGGCACGGCCACGTCCGATCCGGCTGTCCCCTTGCCCACGTCAGAGCAGCGCCCGCGCGAACTGCTTCAGCCGCGCTCGCGCTGCTGACACCGTCTCTCGCAGTGCTGTCTGCTCACCAGCAGCGACCAGCGGCACGATCGTTTCGAGGCGCGCGACTGACCGGGCCAGCTCCTGCCGCACCTCCGCAGATGAGGCCTCGGTGCCCACTCCCTGCTCGGCATCGTGCGCGGCGTGCTCCACCATGGCCCGCCGGCCATAGGTCTCACACAGCCCCAGCAGCAGCTTCGCCTCCTTCGGTCCCGCCGCGGCAACGAAGTAGCAGTACGTCGCGGCGATGACGGCGGCGTGGGTGAGGGTGCGCCGGCTCAGGGTCTCCATGGTGTCGGCCGTGGTATGCCAGTGGCGCACCGCTCCGCCGATGAACGGGCAAGGGATGCCGAAGGGGTCCTCGGCGATGATGTTGTCCGTACCACCGGCGTAGGGGCGAGACATCCAGTGGAAGGCCTCGTCATGGGAGGCGAGCCACTGCCGCGCGACCCACTCTATCAGGGGGTCCGTGAAGGCGGGCTTGTCCGGTGGGTTGCGGTAGATGGGGAGAGGCACCTGCGCCGCCGCTTCATCCTGTCCCAGGCAGTCGAGGCAGATCGCCGCCCGCGTGCGCGGAAGCTGCTCCTGGTGCTCGTGGAGATACGCCAGCATCCCCTGCCACTCGAGTCCCTGGAACAACCGGATACTGCGTCGGGGCTGAGCCAGCCGGCCGGCGGCGATGAGTGAGTTCAGGCAGGAGGCCACCTCCAGCGACACCGCACAGCCGGAGGCGTTGTCGTTCGCGCCCTGCTCGAACAGATGCGAGAGCACCAGCACCTGCTCCCTGCCGGTGCCGGGGACGACGCCAGTGACGGAAGGGCACGTGCCCCTGGAGAAGCGGCTGTCCACCACCGCGTGCACCCGCACCCGGCCTCGCGCAAGGCGCCGGCGCAGCCGTTCCCCCGCGGCCGGTGACAGGGCGAAGCCGAACAGCCCGTGCTCCTGCGCACGGAAGAGGTGCATCCACTGCAGGTGCTGCTCCCAATCCGGCGGGTCCGGCAGCAACTCCGGAGGCGACAGCTTCGGGAGCCACGGCGACAGGTAGGTGGAGTCCCGGCTCACCAGGAAGTCGGACAGCACGCCTACGGCGCCGAGTTTCGCCGCGACCCCAGCCATCTCAGCCCCGTGCTGGCGGGTGAATACGATCCGCCCGGTCACCTCGAGGCCACGGTAGTCCTTCTCGTGGCGTCCGTCATCCACTCGCACGAGGTCCGCCTCGAGGCCGCCGCGCGGAGTGGGGGCGCTGTGCGTCATCAGTGACCGCGGCTGAGTGCGGTAATGCCCGAGCACTTCACGCCGGGGGTGCACTATCTCCAGGATGGCGTCGCGGACGTTCCACTCGGGCCACATGCGCTGACCATGGATGACGGACTCACCATCGGCGGGGCAGGGGTAGATCTCCACCCCCTCCGCCCCAGACTTCGCCAACTCCGCCGCCACATAACGCGCGGTGCGTCGCCAGGCTGGTGCTGTCATCCATCGGTCGGACTGCCAGATGCGCTCGGCCCGCCGCCAGATGCGGTCGACACTGACGCCTTGGTAGATCGTCTCGAGCAGTTGCCCCAACGGTGGGAGGCTGGTGGGCTCTGTCCGTCTAGGTGATTGGGCCATGGCCCGCCTGCTCATTGCTGCCGGAAGTCGGGCACAGCCACCGGCGCGCCGCCCTGGTGGGCCGAGATCTCAGAGACCAAACCGGGCACTGTCATCTCGAGGGCCCGGTAGACATCGATGGGAGAGGGCCTGTCGCGGATGATCGCCTCTACGAAGTCCAGTAAGGTGAGTCCGTCCGCGCCTCCGTGTACTTGGCTCCCGAGCGCTGCCGGGCGGTTCCGCCAGAGTTCCGGAAGGAATTGCTGCTCGTAGGGCTCCAACGGCTCCCACTCCAGCTCTGCATGGGTTCGGTCGGCTGGGTAGAAGCACACCCGGTGCCCCAGCTTCCCGTCGAAGCCCCAGTCCGGCTCGTAGACACCCTTCGTCCCTTGCAGGCTGGCGTAAGCGCGCGCGGGCCGGGGAGAACTCATGTCGTTGCGCAACTCCACCATGCGTCCTTTCGCAGTACGGCACAGGAGCGTGCTCGAATCGTCCCCGCCCAGCCGCGGCTCGGTGTGCGATCCCGTCCCCACGCAGTTCACTGTCATGATCCGGTCGTCCAACCAGTCGAGGATGGGGCCGAGCGCATGCGTGAGATAGGTGCCGCCACGGCGGCCAAACAGATACTGATCTCGCCACCCGCCAGGGGGGTCGAGGTAGCGGATGAAATGCACGTAGCAGCCCTCCGCGTAGTACAGGTCTCCAAAGAGACCGGCACGGGCCATGTTTGCCACCACCATGTGCGGCTTCATGTAGCAGCAGTTCTCCGCCATCATGTACAGGCCAGAGGCGCGGCACACTGTCTGCACCAGCGCGGCGCACTGCGCCAGCGACGTGGCCGCCGGCACCTCGGAGAACACATGCAGCCCGCGGTCGAGCGCCGCGATGGCCTGGGGCACATGGACGTGGGCCGGGCTGGAGACGATGACCAGGTCCAGCCCGTGATCGAGCATCTGCTCATACTCGGTGAAGCGGGCCACTTCCCCGAAGGCCGGGCCCCGCTGCTCCAGCACCGCCGGGTCGGCGTCACAGATGGCCGTCAGTTCGGTATGCTCCGACCAGCGTATCGCCTCCAAGAAGGCACATCCGCGATGGATGCCCGCGATGCCTACACGCAGTGTCACTGCCTTCCCACTCCCTTCGCACACCGCCCGCACTAGCCCCGCGAGTCAGGTGCTACGCTGTCACGACCAGCAGCTTCGTCTCATGCGGCGCGAGGTCCAGCGCCACCTCCTTCGCCGAGGTCGCGATCACTTCTCCCGTCCAGAAGTCACGGACCTGCCGCCACTCCCGACCAGTCAGCGCAAGGAGGTCAACCGTTCGCGCGACGGACCCGTCGCCCCAGTTCACCACCCCCAAGCGTATCCCATCGTCGCCCAGTTCCTGCAACCACAACGATGGGACCTCGCTCGTGAAGAGGTCCAGAGGGCGCATACTCATGCCAGGCTTGGCCGCGACAGTTCTGTGGAGCAGTTCCAGTCCCGCCTCATTCAGCACCGGCAGGTTGTCCGAGAGGGTCACGCTGCCGCCGGTCAGGAGCACTAGGCTGAGGAGGGTACGAGCCTCGGTCGCGGAGAGATAGGGAGGGCGATGAACTTGCGTCTGCTCCGGGCGTACGAAGATATCGCCTGCGTGCATCCGGTCTGTATCCGGATCGTCACTCGTTTCCGGACCACGACAGATGGCGAAGTCGGGATCGTTGCACCAGACGCGCCCATGCATCCAGTACTGCGCCCCATGCGAGCGCGCGTTCAGGCACACCGTTCCCCAGTGAGGCGCAATGTCTCCCGAGACGCGGTTGCTGTTCACCAGCCCGCAACCGGTCTCGTTGGGGTAGTTGCATCCGACCAGGTGGGCCTCCGGCCCAGTCGCCTCTCGCACCACCTCCAGGACCTCGCGGACCAGGTCACCCTTGGGGACGCGCTGCCCGTTGAACAGCGCGGCGTGCTTGATGTGGCGCAGGAAGTCTGTCTTGAAGTAGGTGTAGCCCATCGCCCGGAAGCGGGCGAACACGTCTCGGAGCCACTGGCGCGCCTCCGGTTTCTTGATATCCAGCACAAACCCGTAGCGCAGCATGCACTGGAAAGCCTGACAAGGAACGCCGGCGCGGCCGTGGGCCAGCAGTTCCGTGTTCCACAGAGCAGGGACGGAGCAGTTCTCGAGAATGGTCGGGGCCAGCCACAGGCCGGCTTTGAAGCCGCGCGCGATGATCTGCTGGGCCAGCCATTCCATCCCGTGTGGGAAACGCGGGTTCGGGATCCAGTCGCCGTACCGGGACTCCCACCCGCTGTCGATCACGATGTACTCCACGTGCTTACTCAGCACCGGGTCGTTGGCGATGACATCGAGATTGCGGAGGACGTAGTCCTCGGAGACGAGATCGCGGATGTAGTCCCAGCTATTCCACGCAACGGGACGCGGTGCCAGCGGAGGCATCACCTCTTCCCGCTGCCATCCCCCATAGGCCTCCAGGTAGTCATGCGGCGCCTCGGTCGCGCACAGATGGAGCGCGGGAGCGACGACCTCCGAGACTCCGTCGAGGTGCACAAGGCAATCGGCTTGTAGTTCGGCCACCTGGCCCGCGGCGATCTTCCCTCCCAAGGCGCAGGGCAGGGACTGGCGCAGCGGGAAGGTCAAGAAGAGCGTCTGCGCACCTCTTGTCCAGCCGGTGACACTCCCGCTCTTGAAGGTCAAGCCCTCACAGGCGCGCGTTGATCCCATGGGGAAACCCCGGAGCGCCAGGGAGTAGATCCATTCCGGCGCGGCGGCGTTCCCGCCCTGGAAGAACACGATTCGCTCCAGACTGAACGGACTCTCTCCGGCAACGCGGGCCTGCAGCGTCAGCGCGGGAAGACTGCACCCAGCTAGCGGGACGGACTGCGCGCAGAAGGTAAGGTCCAAGCGAAGCCCCTCGGCCAGACCGGAAACGCACAGCCTACCGGCCTCGTGACTCACCACGCGCCAGCACATGTGCTCGGCCGCAATCGCACGGTCTGGGAGCACCAAGGCGGCTTTCAGGTCCGATAGCCCGAATGCCCCAACCTGCATGGCGAAGCAACCCGACAGGGGCTCGAACGCCACGGACACGCCCGCGCAGTACATGCGCGCCCCTGCGCTGCTCACTCCTCAGCTCCTTTCTGCCCAACGACAGCGGCCTTGGCCCCGCACCAGAAAGCCAAGAGAGTCACTCTCCCTGCGCGGCCCGCCCCCGCGCCTGCGCGAGCATCTCCTCTACGGCGAAGCCCAAGGGCTCTCCCCGCGCGTGCTTCTCCTTCGCGGACCGCAGGGCCTCCTCAATGCCCACCGGGATTCCCTCTCCTGTCCACCAGTCAAGGGGCCTCTCCGTCCACACCCACACGTACTCATCCGCGGTCTCCAGCGCGTAGTAGAGGTTGTGCTCGAACCACTGGGCCTGCTGCTCCGGGGTCAGTTCCAGGCCCTGGTAGGTCAGCGCCCGCGGGAAACCCCCCAGACCCCCGGCCCACCTCCCCACCACGTAGTCCACGGAGGCGGCGTGCCCGACACGCACCTGGGAGCGGTAGGTCCGATGGTTCTCCGGCGCTACCAAGGCCAGCGCGTCCTGGCGCAGCACCTTGCAGGCGCGGAAGTACTCCAGCACAGAGGTGTAGAAGTAGGCGTCTTCGTTCGCGTCGGTGACGGTCACCTCCGGAGCGACCGCGTCGAGCATCCCGTTGAAGAAGGCCGGGTGCAGCCCATAGTAAGCGCGCGCCAGCCGCTCCGTGCGCTGCGGGCCGCGCAGGCGAAGCAGCGGGGCGCAGAATGGGGATCCCTCGGCGAAGTCGCTCAGAATCCGCATGGAGAGCACGTGCAGCCCCGGGAACTCCTCCTGCAGGGCTCGCATGAACTGCGCGCCTCGTTTCCGGACGACTGCCTCGTAGTCCGCGAAGCTGCGCACCTCGTGGCCAGGCTGCTCCTCCCACACCCACGGGTTGGTGGCTCCATAGGGCTCCGGGTCCCACAGCACTCCCTTGCAGTGGCCGGTCTTGGCAGCGCGGGCGCAGAAGCGCACGTTCTCCAGCACCTTTGCCCAATCCGCGTCGGAGGACCAGTCCATCGTCGAGCGGGCATAGAGCATCACGAAGTTGTCGGTGAAGCGCTCGCCCCAGCCAATGGAAGCCAGCGTCTCCAGCTCCTGCCGCTGGCGCTCGGCCCGCCCCTCCGCCACAGAGTCCCACACTGCGACATCGAGAAGCCGCCCGCCGCCAACTTCCATGGGGAGTCGCATCACCACCCCATCAAAGGGGCGTTGCTCCATGGTGCGCAGATGCTGCTGTACATACGCGGGCGAGGGGATGTCCTGCCCACATTCGATGACTTTCTTGCTCATGGCGCTCTCCTGGTGTCGAGTTGCGGATTATGTCCCGCCCATAGTGTAAGGTTGGGCGGTCCCTCCCGCGTATGCTAGGCCGCGACGCGGCCGTTGTCAATCAGCGATTCCTCGCTAAGCGACCGCTCCTCGTCGAGCACGGCCCTCAGCATCCAGAGCTCCTTGTGGCCGATGATCTTGCGGAAGTTGCGCTCCGTCTCCAGCGCGGCCGCCCCCGCCCACCGCAAGGCCATCTCGCCCGAGCGCCAGCGAGTGACGCGTCCGGTGCGGCCTTCCACCCCCGAGAGCGAGCTCTCGATGATGTTGGTGGTGGTCAGGCACTTGCGCAGCAACGGCGACACCCCCAGCCGGGCGACAGTGAAGGTCTCCTCCAGTCCTTCCCGCAGACTCGCCGCCGCCTTGGGATGGGTGCGCTGCAGCCACTCGATCTGGGTGCGCAGCCGCGCCAGGCCTTCCTTGGGGTCCAGCTTCCAGGCCGCCCGCAGCACCGCTGCCACCTGGGCTTGCATCTCCTTGGGTAGGTAGCCCAGCACATTGCGCCGCTTGTGCGCCTGGCAGCGCTGGACCGGGTTGCTGGCCCCGTACACCTCGCCAATCGCCTTGCGCAGCGCCTTGGAGCCGTCGATCACGAACAGCCGCTTGCGCCCCGGGGTCACGCCCCGTTCCACCAGCTCCTCCAGCAGCCCCTTCACCACCACCGTATTCTCGGTAGCCCCCTCACTGATGCCCAGCACGTGCTTTCTGCCCTCGCTATCCACGCCTACGGCAGAGATCACCTGGTGGCCCCCGAAGTCCTTGCCGTCCAGGTAGATCACCAGCAGCTCCACCTTGTCGAAGCGTCGCTCGCATAGTTCCTGGAGCGCCTGCGCACTCGCCTGCTGCAGCTGCCGGCTCACCGCCGAGCGGGAGACACCGCATCTGTCGGCCAACTCCGGCACCACCTCCTGGTAATTGCGCGTGCTCACCCCGCGCATCACAATCGACAGCAGCCGCTCGCGCAGGCTCTCGTCATCCTGCATCGCCGCATAGGCCGGCACCGCCACTTCCGCCCCCTCGCCCCCTCCCTTGCGGCGCAGCCGCGGCTTTTGCACCCGCACCCGCTGGCCCCCGAGGGCGACAATACCTCTCTGCTCGCCGTGGCGCCGGATCGCCCCGCCCGGCCGGCCCGGATGCGGCGGCCCCGCCACCTGCTCCGCCGACACCGCCAGCACCGCCTCCAGCGTCGCCTTACCCAACTGTCCTACCAGCTCCTCCACCGCCAACTGCCCCTGCTCGATCAACGTCACCATCGGCAGCAACGCCGCCCCCTCCTTCGCCAGAAACTGCCGCAGCGCAGCACTACCCTTTCGCCCAACGATCTGATACTCTCTTCTCACGGCGGTTCTCTCCTTTTCAGGTTTGCTTTCACCCGATCTTACCAGATAGCCGTCGGCTATCAATCGGGCGGAGAGAGCCGCCTCTACCTTCAACTACGAACGGGACACCATCCGAAACAGCTAAACAGATCCCCCTGCATATGGTATGGTCGCCATATGCCTAAACGCTCAAGCAAGGGTAAGCAGGGGCCGGAGGGCGTGAACGAGATCGCCTTCCGTGTGGGGAAGGAGGCGACGGGAGAAGCGCCACCAGAAGCGACCAGCGGGAAGAACCCCGCGGCCGTGGCGCTGGGCCGCCTAGGCGGGGCGAAATGGGGGAAGGCGCGGGCGGCCAAACTCATGCCAGAGAAACGGTCCGAGGTAGCTAAGAGGGCCGCCAATGCGCGGTGGAGACGCTCTGCCAGGGGGTAAGGGCCCCTTCGGATTTTCGATGACAAAAGTTGCCCCAAAAGTTGACAGCGCGGGCCAGACCTGCTACACTCGCCCCAGACAGGAGATCAGAAAGGCCCGACGTGATACAGGAACCAGACGATTATGTCCCGCCCATAGTGTAAGGTTGGGCGGTCCCTCCCGCGTATGCTAGGCCGCGACGCGGCCGTTGTCAATCAGCGATTCCTCGTTAAGCGACCGCTCCTCGTCGAGCACGGCCCTCAGCATCCAGAGCTCCTTGTGGCCGATGATCTTGCGGAAGTTGCGCTCCGTCTCCAGCGCGGCCGCCCCCGCCCACCGCAAGGCCATCTCGCCCGAGCGCCAGCGAGTGACGCGTCCGGTGCGGCCTTCCACCCCCGAGAGCGAGCTCTCGATGATGTTGGTGGTGGTCAGGCACTTGCGCAGCAACGGCGACACCCCCAGCCGGGCGACAGTGAAGGTCTCCTCCAGTCCTTCCCGCAGACTCGCCGCCGCCTTGGGATGGGTGCGCTGCAGCCACTCGATCTGGGTGCGCAGCCGCGCCAGGCCTTCCTTGGGGTCCAGCTTCCAGGCCGCCCGCAGCACCGCTGCCACCTGGGCTTGCATCTCCTTGGGTAGGTAGCCCAGCACATTGCGCCGCTTGTGCGCCTGGCAGCGCTGGACCGGGTTGCTGGCCCCGTACACCTCGCCAATCGCCTTGCGCAGCGCCTTGGAGCCGTCGATCACGAACAGCCGCTTGCGCCCCGGGGTCACGCCCCGTTCCACCAGCTCCTCCAGCAGCCCCTTCACCACCACCGTATTCTCGGTAGCCCCCTCACTGATGCCCAGCACGTGCTTTCTGCCCTCGCTATCCACGCCTACGGCAGAGATCACCTGGTGGCCCCCGAAGTCCTTGCCGTCCAGGTAGATCACCAGCAGCTCCACCTTGTCGAAGCGTCGCTCGCATAGTTCCTGGAGCGCCTGCGCACTCGCCTGCTGCAGCTGCCGGCTCACCGCCGAGCGGGAGACACCGCATCTGTCGGCCAACTCCGGCACCACCTCCTGGTAATTGCGCGTGCTCACCCCGCGCATCACAATCGACAGCAGCCGCTCGCGCAGGCTCTCGTCATCCTGCATCGCCGCATAGGCCGGCACCGCCACTTCCGCCCCCTCGCCCCCTCCCTTGCGGCGCAGCCGCGGCTTTTGCACCCGCACCCGCTGGCCCCCGAGGGCGACAATACCTCTCTGCTCGCCGTGGCGCCGGATCGCCCCGCCCGGCCGGCCCGGATGCGGCGGCCCCGCCACCTGCTCCGCCGACACCGCCAGCACCGCCTCCAGCGTCGCCTTACCCAACTGTCCTACCAGCTCCTCCACCGCCAACTGCCCCTGCTCGATCAACGTCACCATCGGCAGCAACGCCGCCCCCTCCTTCGCCAGAAACTGCCGCAGCGCAGCACTACCCTTTCGCCCAACGATCTGATACTCTCTTCTCACGGCGGTTCTCTCCTTTTCAGGTTTGCTTTCACCCGATCTTACCAGATAGCCGTCGGCTATCAATCGGGCGGAGAGAGCCGCCTCTACCTTCAACTACGAACGGGACACCATCTCTGCGCCGCGCTACCCGGCTCGGCCGCCAGCCTATGCTCTACGCGGCGCACGTAAGCCGGCTGGTCCAGAAGGGTCTGCAATCCTCTCGCCTCGACGAGGTCCCGGCCGACCCGAACCGCGCGGGGCAGATCGCACGCCCGCCGTCGGCTGGTCGCGGGAGCGCGTCAGTGACCGTGGCGTTCATCCTGGACGCGCTTCGCGCCTGGGAGGGGGCCGATCCAGACAATGGGTTGCCGCACGCGCTGGAATCCCACTACCTACACGAGCTTCACCGCGATGGAGAGGCGCAAGCGGCATGGCAGCGTGCGGGGGGCTTGCCGTCGGCCCGCGACTATGCCTGGAACATGAACATAGCCTGCGCGCGTCTCCTGACTCGCATGGGAATGGTGGAGGCAGACGCTGCGGCGCTCACTCTCGGCCTGCGAAGTCGCTGGGCCGAAAGGAGCATCCGAAGTGCCGCAGGATACGCATGGTATGAAGGCTCCGTGGCTCAGCTAGAGGGTCGCGACGCTGTTGCCATCGCATGGTGGAACAGCACCATCAGTCTCGGACGGCACATGCAGCGCTCGGCCGAGACGGAATCCGGCTTCAGGCAGGGCATGATCGTAGAGGAAACCGGGGCGGATCCGACCTGGCGTATGACGGGTCTGCGCAACCCGCTGTACTATGGGCCCGCGCACGGTTTCTATGTCGCCCGGGTTGGGCCGGCCATCGATGCGCAGGTGCGGCAGAAGCTAGTGAAGACGCGGGCGAGGCTAGCGCTCCTGAGCGACACGCCAGGAGAACCAGGGTCAAGGGACGCGCTCATCCACGCGACGGCGCTCCAGGGCATCGCGGGTCAGGCAGTTGCCTTCGCGGGGTGCTGCCTCGCTCTCTTCGTGCTGACGAGTCTGGTGTCGCGGCGAACGGCCGACGCGGCAGCCCGGCGAGGACGCGTCTGGCCAGCCGCCGCCGCGGCGCTCGTTGTCTGCGTAGCGCTCGTGGGACCCACGTCCAGCTTGGTTCTGCATCCCCCGTCGCCAGTATTGAGGGGCCCCCGTGTGAGGGTGAATGCCGAGAGCCAGCCGCCGGCCGTGGCCTCCCTCGGCAGCGCCGCGGCCGCGCTGGCATTGGCGATCACCACGCCACTGTTGCTGGCGCTGCGGAAACGAGAGAGCGAGCTGGAGCTGAATACCGCGGCCTGGCGCGGGAACTTGCGTCGGCTCCTGCCGGTGACGATGGCGGCGTGTGCGCTCGCCTACCTTGGCCTGAGCATAGCGTCGGCCAGACTGAGGTCGGCATGGCTGGCGCCGTGGAAGCGGCCCGGCACGACAGAGTTCAGCGCGCGGGTCGGCCGCCTCGGCCCCCGCTGGGACGACCCACCGGTGCCAAAGCAGGCCTGGGTGGCAGCAGATCCGCCAGAGGGCAGCCGTCCCCTGCTCGACCTCCCGGGCGTGCCGTCCCAAGCAGTCTTCCGTTCGGAACCAGGAGTCGAGCTTCCCCGCGCTAGCCGCCGACTCCCCCTCGCGCCGCCAGCACCAGCGCCCAGATCACGCCGTTGATGAGATCGCCGCTCACCAGCCCAACCGCCAGCGGCACGGTCTGACGGTACAGCCGCAGGCCCCCGTAGCGGGTCACCAGCGCCTTCGCCAGCCAGCCCACGAAGAACGGCATGTAGAACCACTGCATGCCCCAGGAGTGCGCCGCCAGGAAGCCGACGGGGTGCAGCGGCCACCACCAGAACCGAAGCCTGAGGACCCCCAGCGACAGTGCGACGATTGCGCCGGCCGCTATGCCTGCCAGGCCACGCGGGTCAAGCTGCGAGGGATTGCTGATGGCAGCGAATATGTGTCCCGCCCCCCAGTTCACCTGTGAGGAAAGCCAACTGCTCTCGGCAGCGCGCAGGTTGTAGAAGCCGTAGTGGTAGATCCCTGTCAGTGTGACGTACACGCCCAGCAGGAGTGAGACCAGGAGGCCGCCGGCCATGCCGTAGATGAGCGGCCGCGTGCGGAGGCGGGCCGAATCGGCGATCTTGATCCCCTCGAGCACGTTCCCGCTGACGAGTTGCGCGGTCGAGCCGGCGCCGGGGAAGTAGGTCCATCGCACCGACATGATGGCGATGATCTCCTGCGGCCGGAAGATGCCGTTGCCGGTAGCGTCCAGCATGTCGTCAATGAACAGCGGGAAGAGCAGCAGGCCCAGGCCGGTCTCCGCCCGCAGCCAGGTCCACATCAGGTAGAACATCAGAATGAGCGCGATCAGGCCCATCCCAACCCAGATGCGCGCCCCGATCAGGTAGCAGAAGTAGACCATCCAGCCGTACGAAAGCGCGAAGATGATCAGCGACCACCGGTAGGGCAGCGGTTCGTCCGAGTCGTCAACGCCCGAGCGACGGCTGAACGCGATCTGCAGCGCGCGCTGCAAGTGCCGGCGGGCCCGCCAGCCGGCCCATACTGTGAGAGCGAGGATGGCGCCGAACCCCTGGAACGCGAAGGCAGGGAACGCGGTATCGCCCAGCCATCCCTCCGGGCTGCGAGGCGGTGCGCCGGCCGCGATGGCGAGGAAAGCGAGCGCGATCCGCAGGAACCAGAAGACCCAACACGAGAAAGACAGCTCCTTCGGGATCAGGTAAGCGACCGCGATCAGCCAGGGCCATAGCACCAGGTCCATCTCACCGAAGGCCGCCATCGGGCCGGTCGTCTGCTGCGCCATCAGCGCAACCGGCCCCAGTGGGACGCCAGGGAGAGACGGGACCAGGCTGGAGAGGCGGTTCCAGAACTTGACGCCGAACGAGATGATGAACCCGAGCCAGAACACTCGAACGGCGGTCAGCCGGCCCACCGCGGGCGCGCTCCCGCGTGGGCTCGCCTCGGCGATCAGCTCAAGCGGGATCTGCGCCAGGGGGAAGCTGAGCCGCTCGTGGCTGATCCATTGGCGCTGGATGATCAGGGTAAGGCATGACGATGCCACCACCAGGGCAAGGAGGAACGAGCACCAGGCGGCGAGTGGGACCAGCCACTGCGACCACGGGACCGGGGCGTTGCCAAGGAAGAAGCTCTCGACCGCATCGTGCTCGGCCGGGCTGAACCAGGTCGGCACCAGCCTGAGAAATGAGTCTGACCACTCCGGGTGAACGCTCGCCGCGTAGTGGAGGAAGATCGAGTGCGGCAGCATGTACGCAAGCACGCCGTATGAGACCATGGGCGCGCCAGCGAGCACGATGACGAAGATCGCAAGCAGTTCCCGCCGGCCCAACCCGAGCAGTCTCGCGAGTGGAGGCCACGTGCTCAGCGCGGCCAGCAAGAAGAGCACCGCGAAAGGTCCGGGCGACGGGACGCCCCCGTTGAAGTCCTCCGCAGTGCTGTAGACGATGTCGGTGTAGAAGCCGCCATAGACCAGCAGCGCAAGGAATACGACAGAGACCAGCAATACGCGACCGCGGGGAGAGCGTCGAGCAAGACGCTCACTCGACTCTGCGTGTTCGGGCGGCTCATTGCGGGCCATTCGCGGGGCAGACATTCCGGCCGGGCCAAGTGCAGGGTCGCGCTGCGCTGGGACGGCTCCGGGTCTTCTCCCCCAGGTGCATGTGATCCTACGCCCGTTCTGCTCCTCGGATAAGAGGGAAAGGGGGCGGCGCGGCGAACCTGGCGGGAGCCGGAACCAAGCGCATGCTGTGCACGACCTGGTCCGCCCGGTCTGGGAAGTGAGGGCCCCAGGGGCTTTCGGCGCTCTGGGGCGGTCCAGGAGCTAAGGAGGCGAGGAGAGGCATGGAGGGAGGCAGGGGAGTACGGACAGTGGTTTGGGCGGCGCTAAGGGTGGCCTTGGCCGCCGCCGTGGTGACGCTGATGTGTGGCGTCGCCCTGGCAGCCAGCCGGACCTACACCACGGATGCGGACTTCGACGAAGGAGTGCTCGTTGGCGTAGAGCACGAGACGGTGGCCGACCAGCTGCAGCCGAGCACCCGGCCCGCGATCTTGCCCTACATCTGGCTGCCGAACCAGGGTGATGGGACCGTGTCGAAGGTAGACACCCGGACAGGCAATGAGCTGGGCCGCTATCGGGTATCGCCACACGATAGCAGCCTCCCCTCGCGGACGACGGTTGACCAGCAAGGGAACTGCTGGGTTGGTTGCCGCCAGGCCGGGACGGTGGTCAAGATCGGACTGTATGAGGCCGGTCAGTGGCTTGACCGGAACGGGGATGGGATCTGCCAGACTTCCTATGACATGAACGGTGATGGCGACATCACCGGGGATGAGCTCCTGCCCTGGGGCCTGGACGAGTGCGTGCTCTATGAGGTGGTATTGGTGGCTGGCTACGAGGGCACCTATGTGCCAGGGACCTACATCGGGCCCTATGACTACGAATACTGGGGGACCGCGCCCCGGGGGCTGGCGATTGACGCGAACAACAACCTCTGGGCGGGGACCTGGACGAGCCAGGACACCGGCTATGCCAAGTTCTTCTACATTGACAGCGCCAGCGGCGTGATCGAGAAGGTGGTAGACGTCTCCGCCTGGGGACACCACTCCTACGGCGCCACCCTGGATGGCAACGGCGTGCTCTGGTCGTCCTTTACCGGCGGGCACGTCCTGTGGCTCGACCCCTCCACCGATCCCCCGAGCGTGGGTACAGTGGAGATTGGCCACGGCATCTATGGAGTCGGCATAGACTACCTGGGCAATCTCTTCGTCACGGGCCCGGCCGACGTGGCTAGTCTCACTAAGATTGATGTTGATACTCGTACCATTGAGTGGGACCAGCAGAAGCCGGAGTTGGTGTGCTGCGTAAGAGGCGTGGTCGCCACACAGGACAATGACATCTGGGTGGCCAACACGACCGGCAACGCGGTTTACCGCTATGACAACGACGGCAACCTGAAGGCCACCATCGGCCCGGTCGGGGGGCCGTGCGGAGTGGCGGTTGACGCGGCCAACAAGATCTGGATCGGCGACCTGAACGACGAGTACATCCACCGGGTAGACCCGGCCACCAACACCATCGAGCTGTCGAAGCAGATCGTCGGCAGTGGCGGCCATTACACCTACTCTGACATGACCGGGATCGTCTCCTGGACGATCACCACCAAGCAGGGGACGTGGACGGCGACCTATGACAGCGGGGTCGCTGGCAGCCAGTGGGGCACGCTCTCCTGGCACAGCGACGAGCCGGCTGGGAGCGGCGTGTTCGCGGAGGCGCGCTCCTCCGAGAACGGGCTGGACTGGTCGGGCTGGGAGGGGGTGGCCAACGCGGTGCCGCTGGTGGCGACCCCGAATGGGAGGTACCTCCAGATCAAGGCTACCCTCCACGCTCCGAATCCGGCGGCGGCGCCGGTGCTCTATGACCTGACGGTCTCCACCGCCAGCACGGTGGGGCGGATGGTCTCCCACTCGCCCTTCGAGGAGGCGCGTTCGCCCTGGGCGGCGTTTGCCGCGGGGCAGGCGAACACCTGGCGGCGGGCTCTGACCACCGACCCGCTGGCCCATTCGGGCGCTTACGCCATGTCGGCGGAGGTGAGTGGGGAGGGATTCACCGGTCTGGTGATGCCCCTGCCCGCGGAACCCATCGGGATTGCGGAGGTGACCCTGCGCGCCTGGGCCTATGTGGATGCCCGGACGGTGGGGGATGCCTCGACTTTCTTCGGCCTCTCCTTTGCTAGCGGACTGGGGCCAACCCTGGACAGCGTGCTGCCGGCGGTGGGCTGGAACGTGCTCTCGGATGCCGACAGCCAGCTCCAGCTCTTCGACGTGGCTCAGCCGACGGCGGCTGGCGTGGCGCAGGGAGGCTGGCATCTGGTGCAGTTGCGCTACACCACCTCCAGCGGCCGGTTCGGGGTATGGCTGGACGGCAGCTCAGTGGCGGACGTGGTGCTGCCTGCCGCCGCGGGCTCTTCGCCGACCTATGCCGCGCTGGGCGCGGCGGGCGTGGGCCCGACTGCGCAGCAGCACGTCTACTTCGACGATGTCACTCTCACCCTGGTGAGCGTGCCCATCCCCACCCAGACCCGGGCCTTCTCGTTGCTGGACGGCGCGGAGCAGGTGGTGGAAGGGACGGAAGTGCCTTATGAGCTGGAGTACGGCAACGGCTATGCCGTGCTGGAGCCGGGCGAGATCCTGGGCACCCTGCCACAGAGCATCTACGTGGGCCTCAGCCTGCCGGCTGGCTACAGCCTGGTGGAGGCGATTCCGGCCCCGGCGAGAGTTGCCGGGCAGGCCGTGGTGTGGGAGCTACCCATGCCCGACCTCGGGCAGGCTGGCTACATCTCGCTGACGGCGCTGACGCCGACGGGTCTGGCCGCACCTCTGACCGACCGGATGTGGGCCTGGGCGACGGCTGATCCGGCGGCGGCGGGCGCGAATCCGCCGGACCCGCCCGGGATCAGCTTGCCGCCGGACCTGGTCTGGGGTGCGCCCCAGGATATGCTGGCACAGCAGGTGGACCTGGGCCCGCGGCCTGACCTGTGGGTCTACAAGAGTGGTCCCACCTACGCCGCCCCTGGGGACACCATCACCTACTCCGTCACGGTGGGCAACTCCGGGACGGGTGCGGCCACTGACATCACCGTGCGGGACATCATGCCGGACCTGCTGGGCGATGGCGACAACATCGTCGGCAACATCGGAGAGCTTGCCCCCGGCGAGACCTGGACCGCGGGCGAGCCCCCTTCTGGCGAGTTGCCCTGGGGAGTGCCTGGCGGCACGTTGGTGCTGAACGAGGCCTACGTGCCAACGGCACCGATGGAGGTGGTGGTTGACAACAACATCTCCACCTGGATCACCACGGTGCAAAGCGCGCAGGATCCCAACCGCGTGGTGAACTCGCCCCGGGGCGTAGTGGATCGCAACCAACTGGTGAGCTACCTGCTGCTCTGCAAGAACGAGGGAGCGGGGAATGCCTATGGCGTCTACGCCACCTGCGCCCTCTCCTCCCAACTCGACGCCAGCACGCTGCGGATCACCAACCCGGCGGTGCTGCGCTACGACCCGGCCACCCGGACTCTGGTCTGGGAGGTGGGCAAGCTGGCTCCGGGCCAGGAGGCGAAGGCCTCCTTCACCGTCCGGGTGGCGCCGGGAGCCAAGCGCGCCCGCGCCATTCCGGAGCAGGGCGTGGTCTACTTCCCGAGCGTGCCCGAGACCACCGATACCAACGTGGTCTTCAACGTAGTCCGGGGGACCTTCCCGGATGTGCAGTGGCCCTACTGGGCGACCCTGGCGGTGGAGCTCTGCTGCGAGAACGGGATCGTCACGGGCTACGGCGACGGCACCTACCGGCCCGGCGTAGAGGTCAAGCGCGACCAGATGGCAGTCTTCATC
>Ga0315295_10000733_pt1 | contig 27990 bp, 27 predicted proteins | sample YL17G14_0_MG_FD_204453 | JGI IMG/M metagenome (GOLD analysis project Ga0315295, IMG submission 204453) | Sediment microbial communities from Yellowstone Lake, YNP, Wyoming, USA - YL17G14_0 | ecosystem: Environmental > Aquatic > Freshwater > Lake > Sediment | place: USA: Wyoming | collected... | reverse complement strand
GATTCAGCACTTGCCAGTCCGTTTGCCCGCCCAGCCGGGCCAGTCCCGCCAGCGCGTCCCGGCTCGTGCAGTAGTCCGTCGGGGTGTAGGCATTCGTGCAGTTCGCCACGCGCAATCCGTCCGGCCGCGCCAAGCGCTGCGCCCAGGCCTCCGTCGTCGCCGGCTGGTCCCACGCCGCTCGCCCCTCCAGCGCCCGGCCCATCCGCTCCGCCGACCGCCGCGTCGCGCGCTCCATCGCCGCCGAAACTCGACCTGCGAACGCCTGATTCTCCCGGTCGCTCCGCCACGGCCACGCCAGCGTCTGACTGATAGGGTTGTACCCCCGCTCCCGTTCGTAAAACCCCTCGACCAACTTCTCCACGTCCTCCCCCGCCAGCAGCACCAACCGTCCCGCCGCCAGCGCCTCGGCGAAATCCCGCAGCCGAAACGCCAGCGCCAGGGCCGACGCCTCGCGCTCGATTACGATCAACGCTTGATATGGCGCCATCGCCCCCAGAATCGCCTCCGCCTCCGCCCCCGACCCGATTCCCTCCAGCGCCAAACACCCGGACCCCAGCTCGATCCGCTTGACGCTCGCCGCCGCCCATACCCCTGGCACGCTCGTGTGTCCCAGCCACTCCCGCCGCCCATCGGCACGCCTAACGCGGTACGTCGGCCACCCGTCCTGCGCCGCGACAAACTCCACGTGTTCGGGAATCGCTGCCGCCCCTATCCGCTCCGCCAGCGCCGCGTCGCGCGCCGCCAGCCCCGCCAGGTTCCGCCGCCGCAGAGCCTCCGCCGGCCAGGTGCGCAGCCGTTCCTCCGCGGTGCAGCCCTTCAGCCCCGGCCCGCCGCCGCCCTGCTTGCTCTTGCCGACCATTCCCGACATCGACACGCTTAGACCCCCCTCGCCCCCGCACCGGCGACCGACCCCGTCTTCTTCTCTCCGGTTCGGCCAGGCTCCTCCTCCCGCTGCTCCCCCGTCCACGGTCGAATCTCCACCGCTGTATGCCCAAACTGCTGCAAGCGGTTCGTCTTCACCTTCACGTCGCACGGATTGCAGTGCCCATACCAATCGCACGCCCGCCAGGCGCCGTCCATCCGAAACGCCGCGTCCAGAATGTGCCCGATCGGCTCGCCGCCCTCGTAGAGACAGCGATGACAGCGATAGACGCTCCCCTCCGGTCCGACGATCAGCTCCGTCGTCCGACACCACACGCGCCGCCGTCGCCCCAAGGCACACGCCCCGGCGTATTTGTACTGCCCGTGCAACCGCCCCTGGTAGTATCCCAGGAACTCCTTCAGCCGAAAATCGATCCCCTCCCCCAACGCCCGCCGCTGCGCCGCCCGCACGTGCTCGCTCACTGCCGGATGCTCCACCGCCCAGATCCCCACGTCGAACCCCGCCTCCTGCAACCGGTGCACCTTCGCCAAGAGATCCTCGAACGGCACTTGCCCCGGGTGATAGCTCACCCGAATGGACGCATACGGCGCCTCCCGCCGTAGCCGCTCCGGCCGCACCCGTGCAATCATCTCCTCCACGTCAAACGCCAGATTCGTCAGCACGTCCAGGCGAATCCGCTCTGGCAGGGCGTTGATGATATCATAGAAATCCGGGTGCACGCTCGGCTCGCCCCCTTGCAGCGTCACCGGAACCAGCCCCTCCTCCCGCTCCAGATTGGTCAACCGGCTTAACCCCCGCGCCCACTCCGCCCCCCTCAGCAGCCGTCCGTCCCCTCGGGCGGACCGCTCCGGCGTCTCAAACGAATTGATGCAGTACTCGCACCGGTACGGACAGGCAAGGGTCAAGAACGCCGCGATGTAGTTGCAGTCTTCCGTGACCCGGATCTCCGGCAGTGGCGCTCCGTCGCCCATCGCCTGCTCCCTCGGCCCTACCGCGCCCCTACTCCAACCAACGTCCTCTCGGGCGCCCCGGACCGGCGGCCCCGCCTCCGCCACGGCACGCCCAGCCCCGACGCCGGTTCCTCGGCGGGCGCCGTCCCGCCGACGCGGCCCAGCAGCAGCTCCGTCGTCTGGGCCACCATCTTGGGCGTGATGTGCTCCATGCAGCACCGCGCGTAGTCGCACCGCGTCTTCATGCACGGCACGCACGGCCGATCACACGCCGGCGTCAGTTTCGCTCCTAGTCCGTACATGTAGATCTGCTGCGGCAGCGTCGGACCGAACAGCCCCACCACCTTCTTCCGCAGCCCCAGCGCCAGATGCAGCCCCAGTGAATCGCACGTAACAACCAGCCGGCACGACGCCAACCAGTCCATGTAATGGCGCAGGCTGTTCAGCGACTGCTGCCAGCAAACCGCATATCCCATCTCCGCCAGTCGTTCATGCAGCGACTCCCAGTGTCCCCCAGGCCAAACCTTGTTCGGCCACTTCGGCCCCACATGGTTGTTCAGCCCAACGTCATAGATCTCCGCCACCCGCGGCTGATGCCCCAGTACGTACCGCTGCCCCTGCCACGTACGCCCCACCGTCTCGAACAGCGTGTCCTGGAGTGTCTTGTACCCCTCCTTGGCCAGCCCCGCCGACAGAGCTGCGGCCGACTCCGGGTAGAAGCAATCAGCACCTGTCGCCGTCCAATCCCGAAACCCGTAGCGCCTGCCCACCGGCAGGCCCGCCGCGAACTCGCACCAATCCCGCTGCTTCTCCAAGTTTACCACCTGGTCATACCACCCCAGCAACTCCCCCCGCCCAATCTGGTCGGGACTGTCCGCCAAGATCAGCTTGTCTATCAGAGGGTTCCCAGTCAGCAGGTCCCGCGCTGCCTTGGCCGTAATCCACGTAACATGCCAACCCTTGAAGTCCTCTAGCAGACACGTACACCGGAAAACGTCACCGTAACTCACCACCGGCGAGACATGATGGTCACAAGTCTCTGAAAAACCATGCTTTATGATCAGGATTGTCTTCCTGGCCATCTCGCCTCGCCTCACCCCCCACCCGTGCCCCCGGCGCGCACAAACCACTCGCTAAACGCCTTATCGGCCAGTGCGCACCCTCGCCTGAATAATTCAGAGTTATCGGCCCTTCGCCCAATACCCGCCCGGACTCCCCCGGACCGACCAGCTACCCCACCATTCAATCTATCGCCCATCCCCGCCCGATACTACCCCCATGAGCTTTGCAGCCTCGTCTCCCTCCTTGCCAGTTAGAACCAAGGGCACACTGCCCATCGACGTGTCTGTAAGTCGTTTTCACGGCTTGGGTAATGTCTTCTGCCTGCTGCCCGTTCTCGACCGGCTGCGAGCCCTGGGTCAGGCCGTCCACGTCGCCACCCGCCCAGAATGGCTCCCCGTCTTCCAAACCATCCGCCCGCAGTTCCACTGGGACAGCCAACCACGCGACGGGACCATCGACTTGGACCAACTGACCGCCGACCTGGCACCCGCGGAGCACCGCACCGACGAGTTCGGCCGGCTGTTGGCCGTCCTCGGCCCCTTTCCCACCCTTCGCCTGCGCACCCCGGCGGCTTGGCGAGGCCCCGTCGAGCACCTCCGCGGCTGTCTGGTCTTCGCCCCCGAAGGTGGCCACCCCTCCCGCACCTGGCCCGATCACCTCGCCCGCCGCTTCGCCCAACGCCTGGCCGACCATCGCTTGGTCTTGGTCGGCGCCACGACTCAGCCCCCCCTGCCCGCCGCCACCGACCTCCGCAACCGTACCCAATTGCATGAGTTGATCGGCATCCTTGCCCTCGCCGCCGTCGTGGTCACCATGGACTCCGCTGTCCTTCACGTCGCCGCCGCCCTGGGAACCCCCACGGTCGCTCTATTCGGCGGCATCGACCCCGCCTTCCGCCTCCGGCGCGACCAGCGCGTGGTCGTCCTGCAGGCGAATCTGCCCTGCTGCCCCTGCAACAAGAACGAGTCCTGCCCCTCTAGCCCAGACCCCTTCCCCTGCATGGCCGCCCTCGCCCCCGCCGATGTCGCCGCCGCACTCGACCTGGCACGCAGCGCCGACCGGCGCATCATTGTCCGCCTCCCCGCCCCCTCTCCCCAAACCCCTGCCGCCTGCTCCGCCTCCTGACTGCCGGCACGTCGCTCCTTGTATTTCCTCTCTACCGTTCGCCCCGGCAGGCCCGCACCGTCATCTCGATGTGTTCCGTCCAGATCCGTTCCGGGTCCACGGCCGCCGCGCGCCGCGACAGCTCCTGGGCCGTCGGCGGCGCTTCGAGCAGGCGCTCGATCGCGTCGGCCAGTTCCAGAGCGTCCCCGCCCCCCACCACCACGCATCCCAGCCCTTCCAGTTCTTCGTCCACGTAGTAACGCTTGTTCCGCGTCGTGATCACCGGCAACTCCGCCCCTATCGCCGTCAGGATCGAGGAGTTCCGCATATCCGCCCCCCGCCGCGGCAGGCTCACGAATACGTCCGCCGCCGCCAGCCCGTCCGCAACCTGCTCCGCCGTCGCATACCCCGTCCACCGTATCCCCTCTCCCAGCCCCAACTCCTGCGCCCGCCGTTGGCACCGGTCATAATACCTTTCTGCCCCCGGAAACGGCCCGCCGAGGATCAATCCCTGCACCGGCTGGCCCCGACCCCGTAAGGCGGCCAACGCCTCCACCAGCACCTCCAGCCTCCGCACCGGCTGCACAAACCCGAAATACGCCGCGCACGCCCCCTCCTCCGCCAGCCCTAACCTGCTCCGTCCCGCCGCCCGCGCCTCCGCGCTGCGCCCCCGCACCGTCAAATGCGACCCCACCGGCGTCCGGTACACCTTCTCCGCCGCCACCCCCAACGCCAGCACCGCCTGCTCATCGCGCGAGTTCGACACGCACACCGCGTCCGCCGCCTGCAACAGCGGCCAGTACCGCCACCGCAGCACCGGCTCGCTCACGGCAATGTCGTGCTGCATCACCGCGATCCGAACCTCCGGCGCCCGCCGCTTCAGCCCCCGCGCTACCCGCCCCGGCGTCAGCGACCTCCACCGCCGATACGCCATCGTCGGATTCTGAATGTGCACCACCTCCGGCCGCCACCGCATAATCTCCTCCAGAATCGCCCCCGCGTCCCCCCAGCGCCAACCCCGCACGCGCGGCCGCACCTCATATCCCCGCGCCAACTCCACCCGCACCCGCGGGTCCGCACTGGTCAGCACCGCCGTCTCGAAATCCCCGCGCGCCGCCAGCCGCTCCGCCACCAGCCGCACGTGCCCCGCCACCCCGCACGGCATCTCCGGGTAACTTCCCGACACCATCAGCAGCCGCTGCCTGTTCACCCGTTCCATCCCGCCTCGCCCAGGCCGGGCCTCCTAAAGCATCTCCTCCAGCAGTCCCGCCGCCGCCCGCACGCACTGGGGACACACCTCCTCCACCCGGCCCGACTCACGCGCCGCCCGCAACCCCTCCGCCGTCTCGATCTCCATCCCCAGCAGCTCGCGGCACCGAATCGCCCCCATCCTCGCCTCAAACCGCTTGAGGAACTCCCGCACGAGTCCATAGACCCGGTCCTTGCCCGTCTTGTCCTCCGCCTGCTCGCGCCCGTGCCGCAACCCCAGCACTACCGTCGCCCCTGACACCGCCCCGCACACCTCGCCCCGCCGACCCAGCCCCGCGCCCAGCCCGCTGGCCGCACGCACGCTCACCGCCCCTCCCAACCCCAACGCCGGCCCGTACGTCCCCACAATCGCCTCCGCGCAGTTGTACCCCGCCTCGAAAGCCGCCACTGCCTGCTCCACGCGCTCGCTCATGCCTCTATGCCTCCGCCCAGCCCCGCCTGCCAAGACCTCGACCTGACCCAGGATCGCTTCCAGGACCAGCAAAAGGTCCTCGGCGACCCCGGCAAGTAGTCCCCCACACGCCCCCTATTTTCTCTTGATGCCAACTATCTACTTTCCGCTTCGTCGCCTGCGTGATCTTCGTGGTTAAGTTGCTTTCACCGCCTTGGCCGCAATGTCCCGCCGCCAGTACGCCCCCTCGAAATGTATCTTCCCCACGGCCTCGTACGCCCGCTGCTGCGCCTCCGCAATCGTTTGGCCCGTCGCCGTCACGCCCAGCACCCGGCCGCCGCTGGTTACCAGCCGGCCCTCTTTCCGGGCCGTCCCCCCCTGAAAAACCTTCACCTCCTCCAGTTGCTCCGCCTGCGCGATCCCCGTGATCTCCTTGCCCTTGGGGTAATCGCCCGGATACCCCCCAGACGCCATCACCACGCACACCGCCGGCCGTTCGTCCCACCGCAGCGTCACCTCGTCGAGCCGACCCTCGATCGTCGCCAGCATCACCTCCGCCAAGTCGCCCCGCCAGCGCATCAGGATCGGCTGCGTCTCCGGGTCCCCGAACCGCGCGTTGAACTCCAACACCTTCGGACCCCCCGCCGTCAGCATCAGCCCCGCGTACAGCACGCCGCGATACGGCGTGCCGTTACGGTTCATCCCATCGACAATCGGCACCAGTATCTCCCGTTCGATCTGGCTCATCAACTTCTCGGTAACCACCGGCGCCGGACTGTACGCCCCCATGCCGCCGGTGTTCGGCCCCGTGTCGCCGTCCCCCACCGGCTTGTGATCCTGCGCCGATTCCATCACGTAGATGTTGCGCCCGTCCACAAACGCCAGGATCGAGGCCTCCTGCCCCGCCAGCCGCTCCTCGACCACGATCCGCCGCCCCGCCTCCCCGAAAAGTCCCTCCTCCATGATCTTTTCCGCCGCCAAGATCGCCTCCGCCGGCTCGGCGCAGACGAACACCCCCTTGCCCTTGGCCAGACCCGCCGCCTTCACCACCAGCCCCGTCTCGCGGCTGGCAATGTACGCCTTGGCGTCCCGGAAACTCTCGAACACATGCCCCTCCGCCGTCGGCACCGCGTTCGCGTGCATCAGCTTCTTGGCGAAGCTCTTGTCCGCCTCCAGCAGCGCCGCCGCCCGCGAAGGCCCAAATGTCTTCACCCCGGCCTCCTCTAATGCATCCACCACCCCCAGCGCCAGGGGCTCCTCCGGCCCAATCACCGCCAGCTCCACCTTCTCCTGCCGCGCCCACCGCACCAGCCCCGCCACGTCCGTATCCGCGATCGCCACGTTCTGCCCGGATTGCTCCGTCCCCGGATTCCCCGGCGCGATGAAGAGCGACCCGACCATCCTCGACTGCGCCAACCGCCAGGCCAAAGCATGTTCCCGCCCCCCGCCTCCCACCAATAACACCTTCATCGCGCCAACCTCCTGCGCCCCGTTCTCCCCTCAAGATTTCTTCGCCTCCCGCACCAATGCTTCCGCTCTTGGCGTCTGGCCGCTTCGATCTCCCTATCCTACTCCGCCCGGCCCCGCCCCTCAACCCCGCCCCGCCCGATCAGGCCGGGAGTTTTTGCGATCTGCCGGAACCCCCGGTACAATCACGGGGCAGTATGAAGGTTGTGCACGTTATCACACGGTTGATATTGGGGGGGGCGCAGGAGAATACGCTGCTGACCTGTGAAGGGCTGCAGCGGCGGGGGCATGAGGTGGTGTTGATTACGGGGCCGGCGCTGGGGCCGGAAGGGCAACTCTTCGACCGCGCCCGGCGAGGCGGGTATCGGGTCCTGGAACTCAACTGTCTGCGGCGGGCGATCAATCCGGTCCACGACCTGCCGGGGTACTTGCAATTGAAACGGCTGCTGAGGGAGCTGGACCCGGACATCGTGCACACCCACTCGGCCAAGGGAGGAGTGCTGGGGCGGTGGGCGGCGTGGGCGCTCAGGCAGGAAGCGGCCCAGGCGTGCTGCGGGGCGGCGCGGCGGTTCAAGGCGGCGCAAGTAGCCGCCTGCGGTCGGCCGAGGATCATCCACACGATACACGGACTGGCGTTCCATCCGTATCAGAGCGCCGCGCTCAATCGATTCTATATCGCTATTGAGCGGGCGGCGGCACGCCGCACCGACGTGTTCCTCAGCGTAGCGGACGCCATGACGCGGCAGGCGCTGGCGGCGGGAATTGGCCGGCCCGCACAGTTCGTGCGGGTGTTTTCGGGGCTGGAGACGCGGCCGTTCCTGGAGCCGCCCTCGCCGGAGCGGATCGCGCAGGTGCGAGGGGAGTTGGGGATACCGGCCGATACGATGGTGATTGTGACGGTGGCGCGACTGTTTCATCTTAAGGGGCACGAGTACATCCTGGAGTCGGCGCGGCGGCTGGCGGGGCGGTTTCCCCAGGCAGTATGGCTGTGGGTGGGGGATGGGCTCTTGCGGGAAAGACTGGAGCGGCAAATCGCCGGAGCGGGGCTGGCGGAAAGGTTTCGGTTGACGGGGTTGGTCCCGCCGGAGCGGGCAGCGGAGCTCTTGCACGCCGGCGACGTCCTGGTTCATGCGTCGCTGCGGGAGGGCTTGGCGCGGGTGCTGCCGCAGGCGCTCTTGGCGGGCAAGGCAGTGGTGAGCTTCGACGTGGATGGGACACGGGAGGTAGTGACGCATGAGCGGACGGGCCTCTTGGTGGGGCCGCGGGACGTGGAGGGCCTGACGGAGGCGCAGGCGCGCCTGTTGGCGGATGAAGAGCTGCGGCGGCGGCTGGGCCAGGCCGGCCGGGACTTCTGCCGGGAGGAGTTTGACCACGAGCGGATGCTGGATAGGATTCTCCAGGTGTACCAGCAGCAGGCGGCGCTATTGCCGCTCCAGGGTGGTTTACGTTCATAAGTATTTGCTTTGCAGAATGTTATTGTATTTCATGGCCTGCAAAAGGCCGTTTAGCTTGCTTGGCCGGGTCAAGGTTGGTATCATAATGAGATTATGTTGGAGGGGCGGCGCAAGCACGCCATAGATGAATGAGAGTGGTTTTGATTCGGTCGGCGGACACGACCTGGCAGGCAGGTCCGCCGACGGCGGATGAAAGTCGCATGCAGGGAACGGTGTCGCTGCCGCTGAGCGAGCAGGGCAAGGTAAATGTGCGCCGCCTAGCCGGGCAAGTCGCGGCACTCAGGCCGCACTGCCTCATCAGCAGCGGCAACGAGTCGTCGGGACCGACGGCGGCATCCCTGGGCGAGTTGTGTGGTCTGAAGTGCCGGCAGGTTCGGGCGTTACACGAGGTTGATTGCGGCTTATGGCAGGGACTACGGGTCTCGGAGATCAAGGCGCGGTATGCGGCAGCGTACCGGCAGTGGCGGCAGGACCCGACGAGCGTCCGGCCGCCGCAGGGAGAGTCCGTCGAGGAAGCGGCCAGCCGGGTGGCGGAAGCATTGCTGCGGCTGGTCAAGCGGTACGAGGACAAGACCGTGATCGTCGTGGCGGGACATCTGGTGGCGGGGGTGCTCGAGTGTCTGCTGACGGGGGTGCCGCTTTCGCGGTTGTGGCTGGTGGCCGACGGGCCGCCCACCGTGCGGGTGCTGGAGGCGTCCGCGGACACGCTGGCCCGCTTGGGCAAACGTGCGGCGGGGGTTCGGCGGGGGCGGCTGGCCGCCGTGCTCGGACTCTGATCCCAGCCGGACGGCGCCAGCCTTGACCCAGAGGAAGGCCCTTCGATGAACGGGAACAACGATTCCTGGCACGGGTTTTCACTTAAGAAAAAGCGGGAGGTGCCCGAAGGCCTGTGGCGCCGCTGCCCCGGCTGCGAGGAGATGATCTTCTCCCGGAGCATCGAGGAGAACCTGGAGGTGTGCCCCGAGTGCCGCCATCATTTCCGGGTGGGGGCGCGGGTGCGGATCAACCAGTTGTGCGACCAGGGGAGCTTCGAGGAGGTGCTGGCCGATTGTGGGCCGGTGGATGCCCTGGAGTTCACGGACAGCAAGCCGTACCCGGCACGGCTGAGCGAGTACCAGCAGAAGACGGGGCTGGCGGACGCGGCCCTGGCGGGCAAGGCGTACATCAAGGGTCGGCCGTGCATCCTGGCGGTCCTGGACCCGGACTTCATGATGGGATCGATGGGATCGGTGGTGGGCGAGAAGGTTACCGTCGCGGCCGAGACGGCCCGGGAAACGGGGCTGCCGCTGGTGGTGGTAAGCTGCTCGGGCGGGGCCAGGATGCAGGAAGGGATCTTGAGTCTCGCGCAGATGGCCAAGACGAGCGCAGCGCTGGGTCGGCTGCACGAGGCCGGCGGGCTGTACGTCTCGGTGCTGGCGGACCCGACGACCGGTGGCGTGGCGGCCAGCTTCGCCATGCTGGGCGACGTCATCATTGCCGAACCCGGGGCCCTGGTCGGCTTTGCCGGGCCGCGCACGATCTGGCACACCATCCGCGTGGAGCTGCCCGAAGGGTTCCAGAAGGCGGAGTTCTTGCTGGAGCATGGCTCTATCGACCTGATCACCCCGCGCCAGGAGTTGCGGAACGAATTGGCCCGCGTCATCGACTACTGTGGCAAGTAAAGCCGGTCGAGCGGAGGCGGGTCCGCCTGGGCGGATTGACGCCGACGGCCGGGTGGGGCTAGAGTGATTGGATGTCGGTGGCCAGGCCCGCCGGCGGTGGGACGGTGAGAGTAGCTCAGCTGGTTAGAGCACAAGGTTGTGGTCCTTGGGGTCGCGGGTTCGAGTCCCGTCTCTCACCCTTGCAGTCTTGACCGATCCACTTGCCGGCGGCGCGTTTGCTCACCACGGGGCGCCCCATGACAGCCCATCCAAACCGTTGAGTGCGATGTGCCGGGAGTGCCCGTGTTTGGTTGCCGCCCCCTCGACTTGGGCTGGCGCAGAGAGGCGGGGGCAGGCCGGGGTTGGGGCGTCAAGGGGCCAACGGTGTGACGCACGCGGATCTGGCGTTGCGGCTGGGGGTCACCCGCGAGACCGTCTCGCGGGTCCTGTCCGACTTCCGGCGCGAGGGCCTGATCCAAGCGGCCTACCGGAACATCAGCGTACTGGACCGTGACGGCCTGATGCAATACGTCGAGGATTACGACCAATGGTAGATGCTGATAGCCGCCCAGCCGCAATGCAGGACCGCGAGGGGCTGAAGGGTGTGACAACAACTTGACTCGAATGGCAAGAAAAGGCAGTTAGGCCGTCCCTAGCTTTGGACTTGGGGTACGGCGGAAGGTCGTCTTGCGGGTCTGTGAGGGCGGGATATAATTGGTGGACTGGTGGAGCATCGGCGCTGCTATGGCAGGCGCGGCTCGCCCTACGTCCTCGCAAGAGCGCACGTGGCGGCTGCCGGACTTCAGGTTTTGCGGCCTGGGCGGGACGAAAAGAGGACCCCATGTTAGAGCAATTGAGAGTCAGGGGCTTCAAATCCTTGCGCGATGTGCAGGTGTGCCTGCCGCGACTGACGGTGCTTTTCGGGCCGAATGCCGCCGGGAAGAGCAATCTTCTGGACGCCATGCAGGCGCTATCACGGATTGCCACCAGTCGCACGCTCACCGAGGCGTTTTCTGATCCGATTCGTGGTTATCCCATCGAGGCGTTTGGATTCCCTTCCGGAGGGCTGCCGGCGCTCCTAGGGCAAGAACGCGCCCAGTTTGATTTGGAGGGGAAGCTCAGCATCGGGAATGAGTCATATCAGTACAAAGTACAGGCCGGGATACATCCCGGCTCCGGGACTCTTTCGGTTCTTGACGAGTACTTGACTGTACTTGACAAGAAAGGCGGCCCCAAGGGCGCTCCCTCGATAGAAAAAGTGGACGACCAGATCCGGATTCGTCGAAAAAGCAAACCGGCCCATCCCAGACGAGAGAAACCTGGGCAGAACTCTTCGATCCTTTCAGACCCTCGCTTGGGCGGTGTCGAATATCGGGCCATCGAGCGCTGCCGCACGGAGTTCGCCGCGTGGCGCGTGTATTATCTTGATCCTCGGGTGGCCATGCGGTCGGCGAAGTCCCCGGCAGAGGTGCAGGACATCGGTGTCCTGGGGGAAGACATTGCGCCTTTCCTCTACCGTCTGCGGGCGGCCAAACCGAAGTGCTTCGAAGCCGTGAAAAGAACCCTCTGTTCGTTGGTGCCCAGTGTTGAAGACCTGGTGGTTGATCTTGATCAGCGCCGCGGCACTCTGGACATCATGGTGCGCCAGAATGGAACCGAGTTCTCCTCGCGGATCGTCTCCGAAGGAACGTTGCGCGTCTTGGCGCTGTGTGCCATTGCCGCGAATCCGTGGGGAGGGACGCTGGTCGCCTTCGAGGAGCCGGAGAACGGCGTTCACCCGCGCCGCCTGGAGTTGATCGCGCAATTGCTGGCTTCGCTGGCCATCGACCAAGATCGCCAAGTCGTTGTGACGACGCACTCGCCGGTTTTTTGCGATGAGGTTCTGAAAAAGGCGCGTGAGAAGCCGGGGGAGGTTGCGATCCTGAATGTACGCCAGGTGGGTGGCGGCACCGACGTGCAACCGCTCGATCTCCTGGGACCGCTTTTTGACAGCACGCACATTTCACAGTTGCTGGCCGAGTCGGCAGAGGATGGCGTATTTGAGAGCCTCATGCTGCGGGGGCTCTTGAATGAATAAGCCGGTATCCATCGACCTTTTCGTCGAAGATAGCGCGCATGAGAAATTCGTCAAGGCGATGATCGAACGATTGGCCCGCGAACGGCAGAAAAATGTTGCAGTTCAGGTCAGGTCGGCGCGCGGAGGCTACCCTCGGGCCTTGCATGAGCTGAAGACCTACCAGGAGAGGGTGCTCCAGGGTCACGGGGGACTAATCTTGCCTGACCTACTGGTGGCTGTCATCGATGCCAACTGCAAGCGGTTCGCCGCCGTGAAAAGTGCCATCGAGAACGATATTCTGCCGGGGTTCGCCGACCGTACCATTGTCGCTTGCCCGGACCCACACGTGGAAGTCTGGTATCTGTGCGACAAGAGTGCTTTTCAGAAGGCAGTGGGCGTCACCCCGACCATGAAAAAAGGCAAGTGTCAGCGGCACTACTACAAGGGGGTCTTGGCGCAGGCTGTCACGGCCGCCGGGCACCCGCCCATGCTTGGTGGAATCGAGTTCGCCAGGGAGATCGTTGAGTGCATGGATCTTTATCCCGCCGGAAAAACCGAACAAAGCCTGAAGCATTTTCTTGACGACCTTCAGCGGAAACTGAGTTCGTTCTGAACTTAGCCTCTTTCGTTCGGTTCCTCAGGCCCAGCCCCAGTTCCGGATTCCTTGTTGCCCCAAGCGGGTCAAGGCCACCCAGGTTACCTGGCGAACACCAGGGAGGCGCAGCCCTCCCTCGGCCAGCTCACGCTTGAAAATAGGGGGTTCCGCGGGCATAATGGGCGGTGGCGGCGGACGAGCTTTTCTCGTAACGTATTGCCGGGCATGGAATAAGGTAAGCAGTGATCGACCCTTGGCGGCGGGGAGAGGCGTGCATGTTTGAGGCGGCAGGTTCTTCGTGTGACCATATCGGGCTCGAGCACCGCGTATTGAAGTGGTGGCAACAGGTCGGGGCCTTTGACAAGCTCCGCCAGCAGAATGCCGCCGGCGAGCCCTGGTCCTTCCTCGACGGCCCCATCACCGCCAACAATCCGATGGGGGTGCACCATGCGTGGGGGCGGACCCTCAAGGACTGTTATCAGCGGTATCACGCGATGCTGGGCCGGCAGCTCCGCTACCAGAACGGTTTCGACTGCCAGGGGTTGTGGGTCGAGGTTGAGGTCGAGAAGGAAATGGGCTACCAGACCAAGGCCGACATCCTCCAGGCCGGGCTGGAGGACTTCATCAATCGCTGCAAGGAGCGGGTGCGGAAATACAGCCGGGTTCAGACGGAGCAGTCCATTCGGCTGGGGTATTGGATGGACTGGTCCGACAGCTACTACACGATGAGCGACGAGAACAACTACACCATCTGGGCCTTCTTGAAGAAGTGCCACCAACGGGGGTTGGTCTATAAGGGTCTGGACGCCATGCCCTGGTGTCCGCGGTGCGAGACGGGGATCAGCGAGCAGGAGCGGCGGGAGGGGTACAGGGCCGTCGAGGACACGGCGGTCTTTCTGCGGCTGCCGCTGCGGGGAAGGCCGAACGAGTATCTGCTGGTGTGGACGACCACGCCCTGGACCCTGCCGGCCAACGTCGCGGCGGCGGTGCACCCGCAACAGGTCTATGTGAAGGCCCGGCAGGGGGAGGCGGCATACTGGCTGGCCGAATCGCTGGCGGGCGTGTTGAAGGAGAAGGGGTCCTTCACCATCGAGCAGAAGGTGGCTGGCGGCCGGATGATCGGCTGGGAGTACGACGGGCCGTTCGACGAACTGGAGGCGGTGCGGGGGACCTTTGCCGGGGCCGGGTACCTGCACCGCGTCATCGGATGGGAAGAGGTGTCGGCCGCCGACGGGACGGGAATCGTGCATATTGCGCCGGGCTGCGGCAAGGAGGACTTCGACCTGGGCCAGGCCGAAAAGCTCCCCGTACTGATGCCGATCGACGAGTCGGGCGTGTACCACGGAGGGTATGGGTTCTTGACGGGCCGGCCGGCGGGGCAGGTGGCGGAGCAGGTCCTGGCGAATCTGCGGGAGAAGGGGCTGTACTACAAAAAGGAGACCTATCGGCATGATTATCCGCACTGCTGGCGGTGCGGGACGCCGCTGTTGTTCCGGGCGGTGGACGAGTGGTACATCAACATGTCCTGGCGGGCCGAGATCATGGAAGTGGTCAGCCACATCCGCTGGATCCCCGAATGGGGCCGGGAGCAGGAGTTGAATTGGCTGGAGAACATGCACGACTGGATGATCTCCAAAAAACGCTTCTGGGGTCTGGCGCTGCCGATCTTCGAGTGCGCGTGCGGCTGGTTCGACGTGATCGGCGGTTACGAGGAATTGCAAAAGCGGGCGGCGGCAGGGTGGGACGCCTTTGAGGGTCATTCGCCGCACCGACCGTGGGTCGATGCGGTTCGCATCAAATGCCAGAAGTGCGGCAAGATGGCGGCGCGGATACCAGACGTGGGCAATCCCTGGCTGGACGCGGGCATCGTGCCATACTCGACGGTGCGATACAACGCCGACCGGGACTACTGGAAGCGATGGGTCCCGGCGGATTTGGTGCTGGAGTGCTTTCCGGGACAGTTCCGCAACTGGTTCTACGCCCTGCTGGCCATGAGCACCATGATGGAGGGGATCGCGCCGTTCAAAACCCTGCTGGGGCACGCCCTGGTGCGGGACGAACAGGGCCAGGAGATGCACAAGTCCGCCGGCAACGCCATCTGGTTCGACGACGCGGCCGAAAAGATGGGCGCGGACGTGATGCGCTGGATCTTCTGCGGGCACAACCCCACCAACAACCTCAATTTCGGCTATCACGTCGGCGACCAGGTGCGGCGGCGGGTCTTCGGCACGTGGTGGAACGTGTACGCCTTCTTTGTCAATTACGCCCGGCTGGACGGTTTCGACCCGGCCCGGCCGCCGGCGCCTTATGAGCAACGGCAGGACATCGACCGCTGGGTGCTCAGCAAGCTCCAGGTGCTCACGCGCACCGCGAACCAAGCCTTGGCGGATTACGACGTGGCGGCCCTGGTGCAGGCGGCGGACGATTTCATCGAACGGCTGAGCAACTGGTACGTACGCCGCAACCGCCGCCGCTTCTGGCGGCCGAAAAACGAATCCGACCAGGATAAATTGGCCGCCTACCAGACGCTTTACCGCGTGCTTGTCGATCTGTGCAAACTGCTCGCCCCCGTGACCCCTTTCATCTGCGAAGAAATGTACCAAAACCTCGTCCGCTCCCACGATAAAAACGCCCCCGAAAGCGTCCACCACTGCGCTTATCCCCAGTTTGACGCGGCGATTCTCAGTGAAGAACTTGTCAGAGAAATGGACCAGGTGGTTGATGTTGTTTCTGCCGTTTTATCCTTGCGGGAGTCAAAACAAATTCGTGTTCGCCAACCCTTGTCGGCACTTGAAGCACTAGCACACGATGACTCAACTATTAATGTACTGAATAAATACGAAGAAGTCATACGGGGAGAATTGAATATCAAGAAGCCGTTGAAAATTGGACACATTACGACTCCTCGTGAGGTGGATTACAAGATAATCCTGAACATGAAGAATATAGGCCCCGAGTTCGGGCCGGAAGCCAAAAACATTAAAGCGCGCGTTGATTCTTTGAGTGCTGCAGAGCGCATCGAAATGGGGAAGGCTTATTTTAGTGTGAGGTCCTACTCTTTGAAATCAGGTGAAAAAACCTGGGAACTTCAACCGAGGACCCATTTTAGTGCCAGTGAAAATCTCCCGGCGAATATCCTGCACGGCACGGCGCCAGGCGTGGAACTCTATCTTGACACTAAAATCACTCCGGAACTCTTCCGGGAAGGGCTGGCGCGGGACATCGTGCGGCACATTCAGCGGTTGCGCAAGGACATCGGCCTGGAGATACAAAACCATATTCGCGTAACCTGGCAGACGGACGGCAGCGACCTGCGGGCGGCCATTGCTGAACACCAGGAGTATATCCGCCGCGAGACCCTGTCCGACGAAATGGCCCCCGCCGCCAGCCTCGACGGAGACAACGTGCGGGAAATCGCCCTCGACGCCGGCAAAATCCGGGTGCAAATAGTCAAGACGACGTGAAAAAGATTGTGAGAAAACCCGTGGGCTAAAGCCCCACCCTACCAGTTGATGCAGGACATACGATGGTTATGGACGAGGCGAAGCGGGTGGAGATAGAGGCGTTGCGGCGGTTGGGGCCGGCGGGACGGCTGGCGATGGCCCAGCAGCTTTACCGGACGGCGTGGCAGTTGAAGGCCGCCGGTCTGCGGCATCTGCATCCCGACTGGACCGACGAACAGGTGCAAACCAAGGTGCGGGAGCTGTTTCTGTATGGCGGAAGTTAATCTTGTCGATCTGTTCTGTGTGCCGCTGGCAAACGCCGGCATCGATTATATGATCACCGGCGGCGTCGCCAGCATCATTTACGGACAACCGCGGCTGACGCGTGACATCGATCTGGTGATTTCACTGCGAGCGGAGCAGGCAGGGGTATTGAATCAGGTCTTTGGTCCGGAAGAATTCTACTGTCCGCCGCTGGAGGTAATGCGGATTGAGATCGGCCGTGAGGCTTCGGGGCATTTCAATCTGATTCATCCTGCCAGCGGGTATAAGGCGGATGTTTACCCGATAGGCAGGGATCAATTGCATCGGTGGGCGTTTGGTCGCCGCCGACAAATGGAATTTGGCCCACGGTCGGTTTGGGTAGCGCCGGCGGAATACGTGATCGTCCGCAAGTTGCAGTATTACCGCGAAGGGGGCAGCGACAGGCATCTGACCGATATCCGCGGCATGTTGGAAATTTCCGCAGAACTAATTGATCGGGTGACTCTGGAAGCAAAAATCGCGGAGTATGGCCTGACGGCCCCCTGGGAAAAGGCTAAGAATATATGACGGCGGAAGGAAAAAAGCTGCGGTTGGGAATCTTGCTCTCCGGCGGGGGCCGGACCATGGTGAATCTGGCGGAGTGCATCCGGCGGGGAGACTTGGCGGCAAAGATTGCGGTGGTGATTAGCAGCCGGGGCGAGGCGGCGGGCGTGGACCGGGCGCGGGAACTGGGCCTCGAACCGCATATCGTGCGCGTGAAGGATTACCCCGACGTCCAGGCCTTCAGCGGGCGGATCGTGGAAAGCCTGGATGCGGCGGGAGTGGATCTGACGGTGCAGTGTGGCTGGTTGTGCTTCTGGAAGTTGCCGGGCTGCTACGAAAACCGCGTAATGAACATTCACCCGGCGCTGCTGCCGGCGTTCGCAGGCAAGGGAATGTGGGGGCATCACGTGCACGAGGCGGTGCTGCGGGCGGGGTGCAAGGTGAGCGGGTGCACGGTGCATTTTGTTACCAACCAGTACGATGCGGGGCCGATTATCGTGCAGCGAACCTGCCCGGTGTTGGACGAGGACGACGCGGAGAGCCTGGCGGCCCGGGTGTTCGCCGAGGAATGTCGGGCGTATCCGCAGGCGATCCAGTGGTGCGCGGAGGGTCGGCTGACCGTGCGCGGCGGGCGGGTGTTCGTGCGTCCCTGACGAGGTAAGACGATTGGGGCCAGGCAGCGAGGGCCGGTGATGGCGACGGAACGGCAGGCCGAGGGCAGAAGCGCGGCGGCCCGCTTGGGCGGAACGGAGAGGGACTCGCCCCAAGCCGCCGGGCCGCAGCAAACCCCGCGGGCGGTGTGGCATTTGCGCCGCCGGCGGTTGCTGCGGATGCTCGGCACGCCGCTGCTGGCCGGCGGGGTCCTGGTCCTGCTGATGGTGGGGATGCGGGAGCAGACCAACCGCAGCGAGGCGCTGCGGGCGATGAAGCTGCTGGGCGAGGCGGTCCAGACGTTTCGTCAGGAAAACGGGCGTTTGCCCACGGCCGGCGAGGTGCAGGAGTTTGATCTGAAGGCGAGGGGGTCGCGGACGGTGCAGTTCACTTACGACGAAAGCCGGGTTCTGGCGGATTCGCCGCCGCAAACGCCGCTGGCGTATTCACCGCTGTTTCGGCTGCACTATCTGCCCAGCGGGCACGCGGTGCTGAGGCTGGATGGACCTGAGGAGTGGTTGACGCCGGAGGAGCTGCGCGCGCGACTGGAGGAGCGGGACCGGCACTGGCAGTATCGGGCGGGAACCCGCGGCTGATCGGCCGGCGCCGCCGGCCGCCCTGGAGAAGCAAGCTATGTTTCAGCCCCCGTTGCCGGCCGAATATCGCTCGTTGCCGGCAGAAGCCCTCGTCGAGCGGATCGCCCGCGTCAAGGCGCGCCTGGCGGACCGGCTGATCATCCTGGGGCACCATTATCAGCGCGACGAGGTCATCCGGTTCGCCGACTTCACGGGCGATAGTCTCAAACTCGCCCGCACCGCCGCGGCGCAAAGACAGGCCGAGTTCATCGTGTTCTGCGGCGTCCACTTCATGGCCGAGTCGGCGGACATCCTGGCTGGTCCGGGCCAGAAGGTGCTGCTGCCGGATCTCTCGGCGGGATGCAGCATGGCGGACATGGCGGCGCCGGAGCAGGTGGAGGCCTGTTGGCGAACGCTGCAGGGAATGCTCCGGCAGCCCGAGCGACTCGTGCCCGTCACGTACGTCAACAGCTCGGCGACCATCAAGGCGTTCTGCGGTCGGCACGACGGGCTGTGCTGCACCAGCGGCAATGCACGGGCGGTGCTGGAGAGCATTTGGCGGCGGAACCCGCGGGCGGTCCTCTTGTTTCTGCCGGATCAGCACCTGGGGCGGAACACCGGTTACGTGCTCGGTCGGCCCCTGGACGCGATGCCGCTGTGGGACCCCTATCAGAGCGACGGGGGCCTCTCGCCCGAGAGAGCGGATCGGGCGGCCCTGGTCCTGTGGGACGGGTTCTGCTCGGTGCATCAGGAATTCACGGTCGAGCAGATCCAGCGGGCGCGAGCCGCGGACCCCGCGGTGCAGGTGATCGTGCACCCGGAGTGCCGGTTCGAGGTCGTGCAAGAGGCCAACCACGTCGGCAGCACCGAGGGCATCATCCGCGCCCTTGAGGCGGCGCCGACGGGCTCGCGGTGGGCGGTGGGGACGGAGATCAACCTGGTGCAGCGGCTCGCCCGGCGGATGGCCCAACGCCACGTGCAGGTGGCGTCCCTGAGCAACTGCCCGTGCCTGTGCGAAACCATGTATCGCATCGATTTGCCGCACCTGGCGTGGCTGTTGGAGAGCCTGGAGCGGCACTGCCGCGAGCCGGCGCGCACGCCGCTGATGAACCGCGTCGTGGTGGACGAGCCGACCAAGCAGGACGCGCGGCGGGCCCTGGAGAAGATGCTGGAACTGACCGACGCCCCTGCGAGCCCGACCGCGCACCCGTGAGCAAAAACCCCATCCAGGTTTACGTTCCGCCGCGCCCCGCGCCAACCGGCTTCCGCCGCGCCCGGACGGCGGCGCTGGCGGGCCTGGCGCTGCTGATGGGCCTGGCGCTGCTGGCGGGCCTGGCGCTGCTGGCGGGCTGTCAAGGCGGCGCCGGCGGCACGGACCTCGGTCGGGACGGAGCGGTCGGCCGCCTGACACGCGACTTGCAACGCCTGCCGACGGTCGTGAGCGTCGATCCTTGGCCCGCGCCCTCCCCGCCCAGGGGGCGCGAACCGACCGGCCTGGCGATCAGCACCGCCCACTACCAGCTTTACACCACCTCGGCGGACCCCTTGCTGCTACGGCGGTTGCCGGTCTTTCTCGAGGCGGCGTTCCAGGCCTACAGCGGCTGGGTGACGCCCGACGTGAACCTGCCGGCGGACCGGAAGCTGGCCGTGTACTTCTTCAGCTCGCGGCCCGAGTGGGAGGCCTTCACCGACCAGTGGGCGCAAGAGCAGGCGCCTGTCTATCGCCGCATCCACGCCGGGGCGTACTATCTGCGCGGGGTGATCGTGGCGTATCAACTCACCCGGCAGGGCAGCTTCTCGGTGCTGGGCCACGAGGGGTGGCATCAGTTTTCGGATGCGCTGTTTGCCTGGCGGCTGCCGGCCTGGCTGGACGAGGGCCTGGCCACCCAGTTTGAAGCCTACCGCTGGCAGGCGGGTCGCGTCGAGTTCCAGCCGGCGCTGAATGCCGGGCGACTGCACGCCTTGGCGCAGGGGCTGGCCGACGGTCGGCTGCTGCCGTTGGCCGAACTCCTGACGCTCGATGCCGGCCGCGTCCTCAGCCACGCCGGCGCCGACTCCGAAAACGGCGCCGATCCGCAGGTGCTGAGCTATTACGCCCAAGTCTACGCCCTGCTGCGGTTCCTCCGCGAATACCGCTATGGCAGTTACGCCCCGGCCGTGCAGCGCTTGGTGACCGACGGGTATCGCGGACAGTGGCCGCTGGACCAGGGGGAACGCGACGAAGCGAGCCGGACGACCGACAACCCCTCGCGCCGCTGGAACGCCCGCGTCGGACTGCGGCTGTTCCACGAATACCTGGGCGATCCCGCGGCCCTGGACCTGGCGTATCAGGAATTCTGCGCCCGGCTGCTGGCGGGAGTGCACTTTCGCGGCGGGGGGCCGTCAGGCCCGTAGCGTCGCAGCCTTGAGGCGGCGCCGCTGGCCGTTATATAATCGCTCCCCGTGCTGACGGACGCGTCGGCGTGCGGCCGATGGGTCAGCACTTATGTTGCTGGTTGAGTGCGGGATTGGTTAGCGAAAGGGAAACATCAGGAGAAACGGGCGTGGCCAGGAAAGTGAACCGGCTGGGCATTATCGGCGGGACGGGGCTGGGGCAGACCCTGGCCCGCAGCACCCAAGGCGACGTGCAAGACCTGGACACCCCCTTCGGATCCCCCTCCGCCCCGATCATCACGACCGAGCTGGAGGGCGTGCCGGTGGCGTTTCTGGCGCGGCACGGACCGTCACACTTACTGAACCCCTCGGCCGTCCCCTACCGGGCGAACATCCATGCCCTCAAACAACTGGGCGTGACCCACATCATTGCCTCGGGCGCGTGCGGGTCGCTGCGCGAGGAGATCGCCCCCCGGCACTTGGTGATTCCCGACCAGGTCATCGACAAAACCCTCCGGCGGGCCAACAGCTTCTTTGAGGGGCGCCTGGCGGTGCACGTGGATTTCGCCTATCCCTTCTGCGAAAAGCTGCGGCGGCTGCTGCTCTCGGTGGCGGACCAGGTTGCCGTCACGGTGCACCCCGCCGGAACCTACGTGTGCATGGAAGGACCGCAATTCTCCACGCGGGCCGAGTCCCTGCTGCACCGGTCGTGGGGGGCGCATCTGATCGGGATGACCTGCCTGCCGGAGGCGAAACTCGCCCGCGAGGCGGAAATGTGCTACGCGCTGGTCGCCCTGGTGACCGATTACGACTGTTGGAAGCCGCACGCCGGCGATCAGGACAAACACGCCCTGATGAACGAGATCATCCAGAACGTGCACGTGGCGACGGAGAATGCCATCCGGCTCATCACCGCGGCGGTCCGCCGCGCGGCGCCCCTCCTCCAGGACGATTGCGAGCACCAGCACGCCCTCGAACTGGGCATCTGGTCGGACAAGTCGAAGATCACCGACCCGACCTGGAACCGACTCCGCCTGCTGCTCGAAAAATACCTCTAGCCGCGAGTCCCTGTCGGTACATATCCCACCCCTTGCTGCCGCCGGGCAGCCGGACTGTTTTCGCAGAACGTTGGCGGACTTAAAGGGGGCTGTCTGCCGGGTCGGTTGGGTTCCGCCGGCCTGCCGGAGCGACTGGACTACTGGCTGCCACGCGTCCGCGGCTTGGGCGCCGCCGGGGCCTTAGGGACCGCCGCGGGCTTGGGTGCCGCCGCAGGCTTGGGTACGTTTGGTTCCCTTAGCTTGGTGGTCGGGGTCGGCTGGCTCAGACCCAGGCCCAGGGCGGCTGCCTCGGCCGGGGAAATCCGGGTCGGCGACAAATCCCCTTGCACCGCCTCCAGGCACTTGCGGGCCAGCTTGGCCACCGCCTGACGCCAGCCCGCCTCCCCCTCCACCGACGCTTGGGGAATGCCAGCCACCTGCTCCGATCCCACCAGCTCGCCCGTGGCTAGGTCGATGACCAGCACCACCACCGCCCCACCCCTGCCTTGAACGGTTTCGCCGGCGGCGCCGGCAGGCCCAGCGGGAGCGGCGAACTGCCCCAGCGGCACCGTCAAAGTGGTGTAGCGGCGGTTGCCCTGCTCATCGCGGGCCAACACCCGCACCTTCTCGCCCGCTGCCGCCGCCAGGTCCGCCTCGAAGGAGCCGTCCTTGTTCAGGTTGACCGTCACCTTCGCGCCCGTATCCACATTGTAGATGTTCACGGCAACCCACCCGGCGCCTTCGATAGCCCCGGACGAACCTTTTATCTTGACCATCCCTGCCGCGTTCGGCGCCTCGACAATGATCTTCTCCCTAGCCACCTTGAAGGAAGACTCTTCCTGTCCTCGTCCGACCTGCACCCCGGCCAGCACCACGGCAGCCGCTAAACCAAATGCCCCGATGTGCTTGAGCCACGCCATCCTCATGTTACGACCTCCTACTCCTCATCTATCAGCTATGCCCTGTGCCGGCCAACGGTCCTGACCTGCCCTCCAGACCTGCACCGCCGCCGCCAACGACCCCGACGCGTTCTCAAACCGGATCCGCCGCTGAGTCGCGGCCACGTGCTCCAAGTCTATCCGGATCGGTCCATAGACCGCCACCAGTGGCCAGACCCGATCAGCCCATTCTACCACCGTTACGCCCCCCGTTTCCACCATTTCTTCGAAACCCAAGGCCGCCAATTGCCCCGGCCCCTCCAGCCGGTAGGCGTCCACGTGGTACAGTCGGACCCGTCCCACGTACTCGTTGATGAGCACGAACGTCGGGCTGGTTACCGGACCATCCTGGGCCGCCCCCAAACCCCGCGCCATCCCCTGAATCAGGTGCGTCTTGCCCGTCCCCAGCTCCCCGATCAAGGCCAGCAGTTCTCCCCCAGCCAACGCCCGGCCGATGGCCTCGCCCAAAGCCACCGTCTCCTGCTCGCTACGGGTCATCAATTCCACAGTCTGCTCCGCCGCCGCCCCTCAGCCGAATGAGTGTTCCCACCCGGTCGCCGCCAGTTCCCGCACCGCCCCGCCTTGGCGCAGAAACAGCCGGCCCTTGCCCGCCTCCACCGGCACGATCTGGCCGATCCGCGTCAGCCGCACCCCGCTGACGGTTGGCCAATCCCCCAGCAACCGCGGGGCATCCGGACCGCTCACGCAGAATAGCAACTCAAAATCCTCCCCGTCGCCCAGGGCTGCCTCCAGCGGGCTCTTGCCGCCGGGCCGGCGGGCCCGCTCCTGGGCCGCGGCGCTGATGGGCACGGCCCCGGCCTCAATCACCGCCGCCACCCCGCTCTCCCGGCATATGTGATCCAAATCGCTGCTCAGACCGTCGCTGACGTCGATCATCGCGTGCAGCCGCACCCGCCTCGCCAACTGCCGCGCTTCCGCCACCCGCGGCTCGAACGTCAGATGCCGCCCTGCCCCTGACCCCCCCAGATCGCCCGTCACCAGCACCGCATCGCCCGCCTGCGCGCCCGAACGCAACACCGGTTCAATCCCCGCCGCTCGCGCCAGCAGCGCCACGTTGATCGCCAGCGGCTTATCCCAACTGGTTGTGTCGCCGCCCACCAGCGGACAATGCCACCGCTGCGCGGCCTGCTGCAGCCCCGCGTGCAGCGCCTGCGCTTGGGGCATCGCCATCCGCCGCGGCAGGGCCGCCGACGCCACCGCGCACCACGGCTCGGCCGCCATCGCCGCGCAATCGCTCAGGCTGCACGCCATCGCCTTGTAACCCACCTGCTCCAGACTCGACGTCGCCAGGTCGAAATGCACCCCTTCCAGCAACAGGTCCGTTGTGATCAGGACCTTCTCCCCCCCTAGCTCCAGCACCGCCATGTCGTCCCCGATGCCGACCTGCACGCCCTCCCCCGCGCACCCACCCCGCCCCCGCACCCACTCAATCAACTCAAACTCCGACCCGCTCATGCCGACCGATGTCCTTGCTCCACCCCGCCGCGCCCCTCTGCATCAGCCCAACTTGTCCATGAATTGCGTCAGCTCGCGCCGGAACGCCTCAAACGTCCCTGCCAGCCCCTTCACCAGCGGCGCCATCTTCTCCCACCCCAGCACGTGCGTGTACGCGGACCGAAAAACGTGTCGAAACGCCAGATACTCCGCCAACTCCCCCTTCAGACCCTCCGAGATCACCGCCCGCCTGCCCGGCCTTGCCTGGGCCATGCTCCCCAACAACACCACGTGCCATCCCGACTCGCGCTCCGGCAGAGAACCTGTGTGCCTCGCCACCACCCGGAAGACGTTCTCCACCCCGTTGTAGAACGACTGCAGAATGGCCCCCGCCGCCAGCAGCTCTTCCTCCGTCGGCACACCCGCGCGCAACTTCTCCAGCAAGGCGCCGTAGCGCTGGCACATCTGCTCCATCTGCCGCAGCTCCACTCCGACTTCGCCCTTCAGCTCATCCCACACGTTGCAGCTTGCCCTTTTCCTTGAGGTAGTCCGTGAATACGCTCCGCTCGTCCAGATCGACCAGATCCAGCGAACGCCGCAAGGCCTGCATCGCTGCCCCCATCGCCTTGAAAAACACCCGCGCCGGCAGCCCCGTCACCGCCAGGTCCACGTCCGACTCCGCCCCCAGCTCCCCCCGGGCCGCCGACCCGAACACATATACCTCGCGCGCGCCGAACGACTTGAGCACTTCCGCCGCCCGGGCAATATCCCGCTCGATCCCCCTGGCCTCGCTCATCGCAACCTCGCCTCTCCCCTCCTCACGCCGCTCCCGCCTCTCGCTAGGCACCCTTGAGTTCCCGCCGCCAGAACGCCAACTGCTCCTTCAACTGCTTACCCCCAGCCGCACCCGCCGTAACGTAGCTCGCCGCCACGTTCTTCGCCGTCAGGCACTTGTGTACGTTCCGGTCGATCTTGCCGCACGCCTGCCGCAACGTCTTCAGCCCCAGCTCCGCCAGCGACTTGCCTTCTCGCTCCGCCTGCGCCACCAGCCGCCCCACGATCTGGTGCGCCTCCCGGAACGCCACCCCCTTGACTACCAGGTACTCCGCCAGCGCCGTCGCGTCCAGGTAGCCCTCCTCCAGCCCCGCCGCGATCCGCTCCGGGACGAAACGCGTATGCCGCACGATCGCCGCCGCCATCTCCACGCACGACCGCACCGTGTCCGTGGCGTCGAAAAGCTGCTTCTTGTCCTCCTGCATGTCCCGGTTGTACGCTAGCGGCTGGCCCTTCAACATCGTCAGCAACGCCATCAGGTTGCCGTACACCCCCCCGCACCGCCCCCGAATCAGCTCCAGCAGGTCTGGGTTCCGCTTCTGCGGCATCATGCTGCTGCCCGTGCAGTAGGCGTCGTCCAGCCGAATGAAGCCGAACTCCTGCGAACAGAAAATGATCCAGTCCTCCGCCAGCCGCGACAGGTGCATCGCCGCCGTCGCGCAGCAGAAGACCAGCTCCACGCCGAAGTCGCGGTCGCTCACCGCGTCCAGGCTGTTGCGGCTGATCGCCGGAAAGCCCAGCAGCTCCGCCGTCCGCCGCCGGTTCAAAGGCAGGCTGCTCCCCGCCAACGCGCCGCTGCCCAGCGGGCAGACGTTCAGCCGTCCCCGCGCGCCCAACAGCCGCTGGCGGTCCCGCTCGAACATCTCCACGTATGCCAACAACGCCTGGCCCGCCACGATGGGTTGGGCACGCTGCAAATGCGTGTAGCCCGGCATCACCAACTCCCCCTGCCGACCCGCCAGCTCCACCAGCGCCGCCTGCAAGTCCCGCAGAACCCGCGCCAATTCCTCGGCACAATCACGCGACCACAGACGCAGGTCCAACGCCACCTGGTCGTTGCGGCTGCGCCCGGTGTGCAGCTTCCCACCGGCCGGCCCCAGCCGCTTGATCAACGCCGCCTCCAGCACCATGTGAATGTCTTCGTATCCCTTGTCGAACCGGAACCGCCCCCCCTCGATGTCCCGCCCCAACGCTTCCAGCGCCCTCTTGATACCACGCCACTCCCCCCGGCTCAGCAATCCCTCCTCCGCCAGCATCTGCGCGTGCGCCAGGCTCCCGGCAATGTCGTATCGGTACAACCGCCGATCCACGCTGATCGACTCCACGAACTCCACCGCCTCCGCGCTCGGCGCCTGGCTCAGCCGATCCTGCCAGCTCTTGCCGGTCTTTCGCATGGTTTTCTCGCTTTCCGGTTGGACAAATCGCCCAAGTCGCTCCTCTTGCTTGGCCGGGCCTTTCGCGTATAATATACCAATGACCAAGGTTGATTACAATCCGGCCGACCGTCGGCAAGCCTCGCCTGAAGCCCTCGCCCAATCCGCGGCCCAGGCCGTCGCCCACCTCGATCATACCGTCCGCCGCCTCAACCGCACCCTCTCCAGCGTCCACGAGACCTCGCGCCTCCTCACCGCCCCCATGGACCTCCCCCAGGTCTTGGAGATTGTCGTCCGCACCGTGGCCGAGGCCATCGGCGCCGACGCCGCCGGCCTGCGACTCCTCGACGCCGACACCGGCCAACTCACCCTCAAGGCCACCTACAACCTCTCCCCTGACTATATCAACAAAGGCCCCGTCACCGCCGGCGAGAGCACCCTCAACCTCCGGGCCCTGGCCGGTGAGGCCATCGTCGTCGAGGACATGCCCTCCGACCCCCACTTCCAACGCTACCACGCCGACATCGTCCGCGAAGGACTCGTCAGCAATCTCACCATCGGCCTGATGTACCGCGACCAGGGCATCGGCATCCTCCGCCTCTACCACCGCCGGAAACGCAGCTACTCCGAGGCCGACGTCCGCTTGGCCCAGATCGTCGCCGCACAATCCGCCGCCGCCATCGTCAACGCCCGCCTCTACGCCGACGCCCTCGAGGGCGAACGCGTCGCCCGCCAGGTCCGCCTCGCTGGTGACGTGCAACGACACCTCGTCCCCCGCACCGCCCCCAACGTGCCCGGCCTCGACATCGCCGGCCGCTACGTCCCCTGTTACGATGTCGGCGGAGACTTCTACGATTACATCACCCTGCCTGGCGGCTGTCTGATCCTGGCGATCGGCGACGTCATGGGCAAGGGCGTGCCCGCCTCCTTGGCCATGGCCTCCCTGCGCTCCAGCCTCCGGGCCTGCGCCGAGATGATCGAAACCCTCGACGAGTTTCTCCCCCGCGTCAACCGCATGTTCTGCCGCGACGTCTCGGCGGGCGACTTCGCCACCCTCTTTGTCGCACGCTACAACCCCGGGGACTCCTCCCTCATTTACTGCAACTGCGGCCACGAACCACCCATCCTCCTCCGCGCCAGCCAGGTTTACGACCTGACCGAAGGCGGGGCCGTCTTGGGCATCGACCCCGCCGCCGCCTACCGCTCCAGCCGCCTTACCCTCCAAGCGGGCGACCTGCTGCTGCTCTACACCGACGGCCTGCCCGACGCCGTCGATTTCGCCCGTGAACCCTTCGGCCGGCAACGCGTCATCGAGGCCGCCCAGGTGTCCGCCCACCTCAACGCCGACCAGGCCGCCCGAAACATCCTCTGGCTCATGCGAAAATTCACCGGCCTCGCCGCCCGCTTCGACGACACCGCCCTCGTCGTCATCAAAAAAACCTCCTGATCCCCCCTCTCCCCCTATCCTGAAAGCCCACCGTGAAAACGGTGGGACGTTTTCTTCTTTCGCCTGCTCACCTCTTCTCCTGCTCTCCTGCTCTCCTGCTCTCCTGCTCTCCTGCTCTCCTGCTCTCCTGCTCTCCTGCTCTCCTGCTCTCCTGCTCTCCTGCTCTCCTGATCTCCTGCTCTCCTG
>Ga0315295_10000731_pt1 | contig 28055 bp, 29 predicted proteins | sample YL17G14_0_MG_FD_204453 | JGI IMG/M metagenome (GOLD analysis project Ga0315295, IMG submission 204453) | Sediment microbial communities from Yellowstone Lake, YNP, Wyoming, USA - YL17G14_0 | ecosystem: Environmental > Aquatic > Freshwater > Lake > Sediment | place: USA: Wyoming | collected... | reverse complement strand
TGTTCTCCGTGCTGATGAGCCGATTCCATCGGAGGGTGCTGAGGGCGTCGTCAAGCCGCTCGCAGTACGGAAATATGCGGTTGGGGTTGAACACAAAATCCCGAAACAGTTCCGGCTCCCGCTTGGACAGTTCGAAGACCGTTTGGTGTATCCTGCTTGCCGCTCCGGTCAAGTTCTGAGGCGTCGAGCCCGTACCGGCGAGCAGGAAGAGGACAATGTTGTCAACGCTGACCTCCTCACTCACGGCCTGAACCACCTGGGAACACCTCCCTTTCCGATTCACGACTTCCTATGTTCGCACCCACTCGGTGTATCACTGATGCTTGTCCGCCTCGGCGTATCTTCTACCGTTCATTCCCAAATCCCTTCATGCCACCTTATGCGACAATCGGGTCGGTTGTCTGTTTCGTTTCGCCCATATCTTCCTGCACGAATGCGGAACCTATGCGGCTGTGCGCCTTCGTGCGTATGCGGACGATAACACTCACACAAAGGGGTTCACGACTCGCACGCCTTCGTACACTTGGCCTGCACCCAGGTCTTCAGACAGCATGGTGGCGCACCCCAGCTGGCTGGCGCTACGCACGACCATCGCATCCCAGAATGATACCCGGTATGTCTCCTGAATCTCAATGGCTCTCAGGATGTCATCAGCGCTCGGCGAATGTACCGTCCACGCGGCAAGGTCCGAGATGAGGCGCTGGGCGTCTACAGGAGCCAGGGGCTTGGGCACCTTCTTCGTGACAACCACATAGAACTCCTGGAGGACCTGGATGCTGAGACAACCTGCTCCGGAGTCCCAAAGCGCCCTCAGGACTTCCCTCGCCCGCTCGTGCCTCGGTCCGGCGGACGAGTCGTGAGCATATACGAGGACGTTCGTGTCGACGAACTGGCGTTCATCCCCGTCTGTCATGGAGGTCCTCCCTCGCGACGCCCACCTGGCCCTTAGTTCCGAGGTCGGGAGCCTGCCTCAGAGCAGCGATGTGGTGCTCTCTTGCCTGCACATAGGCATCTTCACGTCGGACCAGCTCAGCGAGGGCATCTGTAAGCAGGCCGGAAACCGACGTGTCCTTCTGCACCGCGATAATCTTGATCTTCCTGAGCATCTCCTTGGGAAGAGACAAGGTGATGTTCTGAGTATCCAAGCATCTCACCTCACGTGAATAAGTGTACCACGCGAGATGGTGGAGAATCCACAGAGTGCCGGACTCTTTGACTTTCGCCGAGTTGCACAGAGTCATACACAGAAGAAGGATTCCGGGCTTCCTCGCATAAGGCCGGGAACTGGTATATCGCCGGTACGCCAGTGAGGGCGGGCAGGCTACCAGCGCTCTTCGTGAACTCTCTACCCAATCCAACTCCGCTACAAGAAGCCATCGCCAAGACATGATCGACCTGATGGGTCACCCGTGTGGCGCACATGGGCGCTATCATTTGATGGCCGGCACCTCTAGTTGTGGTGTGGCGAGCCTCAGTACGGCGCGAATACCTATGCCTTCGGCGACGCGGTGATGCGGGCCGCCATCACACAATGAGGCGACTGTCGCGACAAGCAGGGGTCCTCCGGGCATCGGAGAACAAAGCGGGTAGAGGAAGAGTCTTACAGTGACAAGAGGGACGGCACTATGCTGACGCAGGGTATGTCATTCGACCATGAGCGCTGAGAGGCGGTTTTCATCTAAGTCGCCTAAGTCACCAGGGATCGGAGTGCGGGTCCTCCTCGCGACTCTGGTCCTGGTTATATTCTTTACAGCGCTGTACCCTCTTGGAGAGCGGAACGGCCGGCGCATCAGGTCGTTCGCGGACCAGCAGCAGAAGGTTATGCTGCTGGTAGGTCCCTTGGGTCTTGCGCTCGTCATCGGTATCGCGATGGGGATGTACCTGCGGACCGGTTCAGGCCGCCGGTTCTTCCTGGCAACGGCGGCCTTCCTCATTCTTCACGCGACGGTGTTCGCCCGGTACCTGTTCTTCAAGCCGATCATAAGAGGATGGGGCGACCGGGACATGCCCAACCCGGCGAGCATTGGGATCGCGATGCTTTCGGCCGCCGCTGCAACCGGATTGAGCTGCCTGTTTCAGTCGAGCATGGCGAGCAGTCGGAGGCTTCGATGGGTCATGACCGGGGCCGCGATGGTCTCCGTGGCGTTGGGCGTCTCCTGCGTGCTGCTGTTGGCGCCCTTCTACCGCATTGAATGGCTGCCGGCGCCCGCTGTGCTTAACGAGAGATATGCCCTATCTTGGGAGAGAAGCTTCGAGTCTTCTGAGATGTACTGCTCCGCAGGGTTTTGGTTCCCTTCGGGGAACGTTCCCCTGTTTCAGGCCGGCAACACCGCCGGAGTATCCTCGACCGGCGTACTGCCGGCTGACCCGGACGGCCTGTTCGTGGCCGAGAACCAGCTGTCCAGGATCAGCCTCGACGACGGCGCGGTTGTCTGGAGCCGGAAGTTCGACTTCGGCCAGATCGTTCGAGACGAGTGGCCCAGTTCACTCTATGTGTGCTGGTCAGAGAAGCGGTTCTACGTGTTCGGACGGGGCGCGAGCTGGAGCGTCTTCGCCTTTGACTGGGAGACTGGAGAGCGTCTGTGGGAGATCCGGAGACCCGAGTCCGGAGAGAGAAGCCATCGCCCGGTAGACCCCCGCGCGACCGCAATCGTGACCGGTCGGATGATCGTCATGATCCCTGAGGAGGGGAAGGCTGAATACGAGGTCATCGACCCGGAAACGGGTCTCGCGAAGCGGTGCGCCCTTCCCGCCCCTGAAGGGATGACCCTCGCAGAGACATCTCCGCCAGGCGATTTCTTCATAGGTCCCTATCTGCTACAAGGCCCCGATGGGGACTTGGCCGTGCTGGCGTACTTCGCCGAGCCGGGGACCGCGGTCACGACAGACCTGGGCGGGACCGGCTATCTCTTCGGGATCAGTCCCACAGATGGCGAGGTCTCATGGCGCTTGCACGTCGGTGAGCAGAGGTTCATTGGAGTCGATCGGGATCTCGAGGTCATGGGTGACCTCGTCATTCAGTCGGACGAGGTGTCAGACCGCTGCATCGCGGCATGGGATTCCACTACCGGAGTCTCCGTGTGGCGACGCTCATTTCCTCCCGACGCGCGTTTTCTCATTACCTCCCGGCACGTCGTGGTCTATCGTGACGGCGAGACTCTCGAGTGCTTGGACAACCGGACTGGAAACCGTCTGTGGACGCTGATGGACTCGTCGCTATCCGACATGAGGCACCTTTTCCTGCATCGCGGGGTTCTCGTGTGTTTCAGTCCGGCTTCGATGCGGGTGATGGACCCCGGTACCGGACGTGAACTGAGCCGCCTGGATGCACCGGCGGGACGCCAGTTGGGGTATCCCGACGTGTACCTCGACGTTTTCAGAATAAGGGTTTCCGAGAACCCCGGCCAGCGGGTCGTGGAAGACCTCCTGGTCGACCCCGTGACCGGACAATCCACGCCCGCGAACGCGCTATCCTTCTGGCCAGCGAAGTGCTGCGCCGAGGAGTATTTCCTGGGCGTGGATGCCGGCGCGTTCCCCGGTCCGGCCCGCAATCTCAACGGGTTCGTGCCCATATTCAAGGCTCAGGGGCGTCTAGGATCGCTTATGTCCGATGTTGCCCTCGGCATCAGGGTCAACGCGCTGTCCGGAGGCATCGGACAAGACGGCTCGATACTGCTGACTTCATACGATTCCCGGGCGGCGACCTACCACGTCTACATGTTGCAGCCGCGACCTGAGTAGACGCCGGCGTCTACCCAGGCTTCGGCTGACGCACCCTATTCACACCCATACTGGTTGCTTCCACAGCTCTAGACGCTGGCCCAGACCCTTTTCAACGGCCGTACGGTAGATCCGCGCGGCAACCGCCACATCCTCAAGCACAAGCCCAACCGACGAGAAGACGATCCTTTGGCTCGACTTGGTGCGTCCAACCTTCTGCCCAGTTACTATCTCACCCAGCTCCGCATCGACACGGTCTTTCCCGATCAACCCTTTATCAACCATCAGTCCGACTGTGTAGATGCCACGGTGGCTGATCTCCTTCCAATCGTCAACAACCACGTAATCAGCCTTAAGGATAGTATCATCATCGCACTCGTTGCCCCCGCACTGGGCATAGAAGGCACCCGAGGCTAACCATCTCTCCTGAATAATGGGTTCAGACGACGTCGTGGCCGTCACCACCACGTCGGCACCTACGCAGGCTTCTTCCGGCGACGAAGCCGTTACCGCTCTTAGTCCCAGTCTACGGCTGATCTCGTCAGCGAGCCCCTGAGCACGCTGATGGATGGGATCGTACACCCGCACTTCGCTCAATCGGGGCAAGACCGCAGCCAAGGCTAGGAGTTGCGCACGGCCCTGGACGCCTCCACCAAACATGCACACGGTCGTGGCGTCGGACCGAGCCAGATACTGAGCAGCTAGTGCGGTTACGGCCCCGGTCCTTACTGCGCTTATCAGAGTCCCGTCCATGACGCTGAGGGGTACGCCCGTCTGGACGTCGGTAAGTATGATCAACCCGTGTGCCCGGGGCAGGTTGCGCTCCACAGGATTGGACGGGATACTGGAAATCCACTTCAAGCCAGCAAGACGTATGCTCCCACCAAGATATCCTGGCATTGCGTTGATGCGTCCTCTCGTCTTCTCCGAACGAGCGTCGCCCCACCTTAGTACCGTCTTGCTGGGTAGGACTGAATCTCCGGCATTGTGGAGTCGGAAAGCCAGCTCTACGTCCCGGATAGCTGCCGGCATGTCCAGACCGCCGCTAGCCACAACATCTTCTTGGCTTAGGTACAGAAACTCCATTTCCCCATCTCCTCGTCGCTTGCTAGCGTACTATCACCCGTTCTCCTACCTGATACCGGGCGATTTTGACCGGATCCAACTCCACGCCGAGTCCTTTTCCCTCAAATGGCTGAACGCTTCCGTTCTTCACGGAAACAGGATTGACGGCTATCACATCCTCTGTCAACAGGTCACAGAACTCCTCGCACCCATAGCGGATCTCGTGGGTGGAGATACCGAAGTGTACACTAGCTGCGGCACACACAGTAAGCGCCATGCGCGATCCCAGATAGCAGCTTAGGCCGGCTGCCTCTGCGATCGCTGCGATCTTCTTGGAGCCTCTTAGGCCTCCGTGCTTCATTACCTTGATCCCGAGGATATCGGCAGCCCCAGAGACAACGTGTCTCAGCGCGTCGTCAGGAGTCAGTAGTCCTTCATCGACCATGATAGGCACGGTGACGTCGGAGGCGACCCTGCGCATTCCGTCCAGATTCCACCCTGGAACCGGTTGCTCCACGAATGTGATGTTACACTCCTCGATCTCCTTAATGACAGAGACAGCTACCTCGGGAGTCCATGCCTGATTAGCATCAACCCTGAGATCGATGTCGTCGCCGAGGACCTCTCGTATCTTGCGGATCCTGTAAACATCCTCCTTCGGGCGTAGAACCCCCGCTTTGATCTTGAACGTCGTGACCCCTTCCCGGCGGAGGATGTCATGCGCCTCGTCCAAGTCTGCTTTGACATCTGAGCTGGCCAAAGACCAGCTCAGGGGTATCTCGTCGCGGACCTTGCCTCCTAGAAGATTGTAGGCGGGAACCCCTAACACCTTGCCGAGTATATCGTGGCACGCGAGGTCAATCGCGGCCTTGGCGAAGGAATTGCCCTTCATGAGTCGAGCAAACGCCCCTAGAGTGGCTTCTATGTTGAACGGATCCTTACCTATGAGCCAAGGCCCCAGGTACTTGCTGAGTGCGGCAAGAACGCTCTCCCGAGTCTCGTGGGAGACAAAGGGTGACGGCGCCGCCTCACCGATTCCGACAACGCCATCGCTAGTCCTCACCTGGATTATGATGGATTCAAGCTTGTGTACTGTGCCAACAGCCATTTTATGGGGACGCCTCAACGGGACGGCAACCGGCACGATCTCAATCTGGTCTATCATCTCGAACTCCTTCCTGGAGCGAGTCATGGTCCTAGCGGCCCAAACCAACCCCGGGCATCCCTGTCCCAGGAGTGCCAAGCCCGACAACAGATACTACGGCGATCGTGATAGCCACAAGGATCGTGGCCACTGCAGCGATGGTGGGGTCCTGGAACCTCTCCAGATACAGGAACATCTCGACAGCTAAGGTGTTCTTCCCCGGCTGAACCAGAAAGATAGTGGCATTCACCTGCTCGAACGACCGCAGGAACGCAAACACGGCGCTGACAGCAAGCGCCACTCTTATCTGCGGGAAGATGACCCGGGAAAGCACCTTGGGACTGGTAGCGCCCAGGTCCATGGCCGCTTCCTCGAGTCTACCGTCGAGCCCGGCCAGAGCTGTTGATGCCATGGAAATCACGTACGGCAGAGCTATCACGCTATGGCATAGCACTATGCTGGTCAGGCTTCCGTAGATGTTCAGTCTAAGCGCCAGTATGAACGACGAGAGACCTATGGCGATCTTCGGCGTAACGATGGGCGTCAGGAAGACGGCCTTGCTCAAACCGCGACCCGTGAACTGGTAGCGCACCAGAGCGAAGGAAGCTGTGATCCCGGCCACCATTGTTACGAGTGTGGTGGTTCCGGCCACAACCACGCTCCGGTAGAACGCCTTGACGAACACCGGAGACCGGAGGACGCTGCTGTACCACTGCAATGAGAAGCCTCTTGGCGGAAAGGTGTTGTAGGCGACGTTGTTGAAGGAGGCAAGCACCACGAAGAACACCGGAGCAGCCATGAAACTCACTACCAACGCGAGGAAGACCATCAGCAGTCGCGTGCGCCATTTCTGCCCCGGCATTACTTCGCCCCCTCAAGGTACATGAACCGCCGGGCCAAACGATCAAGGCCCAGCAGTAGTCCTGTGCACAACACAAGCAGGAACATGGCTGCCACCGCGGCATTGGGCCAGTTCATCGCAATCATATCGTTGTAGATTGCACCTGCTACCAGATTAACGCGACCTCCGCCGAGGAGGAAAGGCACCACAAAGGAGCCCATGCATAGGGTAAAGAACAACCTGATCCCGCTAATCACACCGTGAAGGGACAAAGGGAGGGTGATCCGGACGAACGTGACGAGCCAATTCGCCCCCAGGTCGGACGCGCTTTCCTTTAGGACGGGCTTTATCTGGCCAAGGGCACTGGAGATAGGGAAGACCATGAACGGCAGTAGGCTGTGGACAAGGGCAACCCGCACACCGAACTCGTTGTACACCATCTTCGCAGGCTCATGAATCAGGCCGAGCCGGAGGGCCAGGTAGTTAACTATGCCCGTTCCCGACAGCAGCACCAGCCAACCGTAGCTCAGCACCACCAGACTGACTACCAAGGGCAGGAAGAGGGTGATGCTGACGATCCTCTGGACGGCTGGGGACTTGACCTTGTTGAAGGCGTACGCAGTGAAATACCCCACCACCAGAGCGATGCCTGTCGTGTAAAGGGCGCTCTTCAGCGTCAGTACCATAGTCCTGGCGTAGAAGGGGTCTGTGAAATAGGCCTTGAAGGTATCGAACGTGAACGTCTCGATGATTTTGCCCTTGACGAAGCTGTAGAAACCGTACTGGTAGAAGCCAAACATGGGCACTATGAAAAACCCGATAATGATAACGGCTGACGGGAGAAGCAGAAGAAGAGCCAATATCCGTCTCCTCGCCGACAGGGCCGCGGCTGCTCCCGACAGGTCCCCACCCCCTCCCCCCGAGCGCAGGCTATCCCAACCTACAAGCGCCTTGGCCGGAGGGGGGACCGACCGTCCCCCCTCCGGCTAGCTACCCGGTTCCGACCTAGCGCATCTTGGCCTTGACCTCTCGATCCCAGCGTGCGCTCAGTTCCTGGTTGACTTGCCCGACCCATACCCAGTCCATGGTCCAGTACTTCGCCACCGCTTCTGGAGCGTACGCCGGGTCACCCTTGATCGACTCCGGCATGGGAGCCTTCGAGTTTACCGGCGTTACGTACATGAGCTCGGCGTCACGTGCCGACCACTGCGGGGAGAGCAGTCTGTTGATTAGCTCCTCGGCGACCTTGATCTGGGCTTCAGATGACCCCTTGACTATCTCGAGGTATATCGGCTGTACGAACTGGCCTTCTTTGGGGATCGCATACCTGATGGGTGAGTCTTTTTCCCACGGTTTCTCTAGACTGCTCGACCGCGGGTTGATCCAACCGCCGCCGGTTACAAGAGCCTGCTTGAGGCCCTCATTCCCGGTTTGGAGCGAATGGATCATATCGATGTTCTTAGCCCACGCTTCAAAGGCTTTGTCCACATTCTTGTAGTCTCCGGTGAGTGCATAGGCAATCGGCATCAGATTCTGGTAGTGTATATAATCCCACAGGACAATCTTGCCCCGGTAGGCTGGGTTGATGAGGTCCAGCCAAGACGTGGGAGGAGTCGGACACGTCTGGGAGTTGTACATCAGACCGACCGGGCTAAGCCGCGTAGCCACGCCTTTCCCGTTCTTGCACAGCGCTACGGGCAGGATGTCCTTCAAATTCGGGATCCTCGCGGGGTCCAGGGTGAGCCACATGTCATCGGCCTCCCCCATGGCCTGCTTCTCCGAGTTGAAGTACCCGATGTTGACGAGCGGCTTATTGGGGAACAGCTTTTTGTGAGACACCATTTGCGGGTACATCAGTATGTTGCTTGATTCCACGAACTCGATGACCACATTTGGGTTCTTCTTCATATACTCGTCGGCAACTTCCCGCGCGACTACGCCCTGATTGGCGCCGGCGAATATGAAGAAAGTGAGCTCCACCTTCTCCTTCGGGGCAGGTTTGGTGCATCCGCTCATGCTCAGGAGAAGAGGCAACGCGACCAGCAAGCACAACAGCATTGGCGAGCATCGACGGGCAAACCTCACTATGGTCACTTCCTCTCTTTTCGCTAGGATGTTGGTTTTCCTGGTTGAGATCCCTCAAGCTCCAAGGAAGTCGCCCAAGTACGGCGTAATAAGGAACGCCAAGTAGTCACCTGTACCTGCTGCCTGGTTCTTCTGCATTGGATACGCCAGCACATAACCGGTAACGGGGCTCACTACTTCATCGACCAGGTCACCGAAGGGGTTTCTGATCTGTAGGAACACCTCACCCTTTGTTACTGGCTCACCCGGGCCCTTCAGGATGTTCACGAGGCCGCCCTTGTCGGAGATCACTACGGCTCGTGAGTAGAGATCCGGTAATACCTGGATCACATCTTGCTTTACCACCTCGCCATCTACCATGCCGAGCAACCGCATCACGTTGCACACGCCCCGGACTCCCGCCTCGACCGAGACAGGATCGAGTCGCCTCGAGTTGTTCAGCTCAACAGTGACCGTTGGTTTCCCCGCCCGTATCGTGCATTCGGTGAACGAGCCTCCCATAACGGTCGCTCCCGCAGGAGTGTTCTCTATATGCGCCTCAGCGAATATGAGGGTAGCGCCGAACGCCCTTGCCATTTCAAGGGACTTGGCGCGCACGGCTCGGTCCGGAGCCCGCTTGACGATGCTGTGGACGAGAGAAGGCGCCACGTTGGCGTGGAAATCGATGAAGTAGTCGGCGACAGGGATATGTCTGGTAATCAAGTCCGCAAGCCGGTGGGTGACCAGCTGTTTTGGACCCCCTGGGAAGATGCGGTTGATGTTGACCAGGTCTTGCGGTGTGTTCGTCATGGCGTCGCGGAAGGCAAGAGGGTTCAGGATTGGCCATGCGATGATCTGCCCCCGTAGCTTGCCGGGGTTCGTGATCTCCCTCGTAACCCGGCGGATTACCTCAATGCCACCGATCTCGATGCCGTGCATGGTCGAACTCAGCCATAGTGTAGGGCCGGGTTGCGCACCGTTCACCAGAATGACGGGGATCTGTACCGGGGTGCTGTCGTTGAGATAGCCGAACGGCAGGTATCCACAGGAAACACTCCCGGGTTTTGACGAGAGGCAGTCCACTGCGAAAGCTGACTTCATTCAAGATACCTCCCAGTTTGCCGGATTTGCTCATTCATTGCGGAACACAACCCCTGCTTGTTCATCCCATCCCACTTCAACCTCCGACATGTTGCTCAGGATCGCCCGTCCGGCCATCGCTTCGGTTCTCAATCCCACTCCACCCCCCAGCGTCAGCTCGTATTCAACGGTGGCGCCGCGGTAGATGCTGCTCACGACCGTTGCCCTTGCGACGTTCCGCATGCTCACGGCCTCCTCGCCCAGCTTCACCTTTTCGTACCTCAGTGAAAGCCATACTTCCTCACCTCCTCCGAGTCCGCCCGAGTGGTTCGTTGACACGAAGGTGTTGTCGCCAACTACGATCTTCACGGCCTGCCCCGCGACAGAAGCGACCGTGCCACGTAGGAGATTCGTATCACCGATGAAGTGTGCGACGAAGCGGTTCACCGGCCTTTCGTATATCTCCGACGGTGTACCGACCTGAACCAGAAGCCCGTCTCGCATGACCCCGATGCGGTCCGACATGGTCATCGCCTCACGCTGATCGTGAGTAACGTAGACGAATGTGGTGTTTACCTCACGCTGCAGCTTCTTGAGTTCGATCTGCATCTGAAGCCTCAGCTTAAGATCCAGTGAACCGAGGGGCTCGTCCAGCAAGAGCACCTGGGGCTTGTTGACAATAGCGCGGGCTATGGCAACGCGCTGCTGCTGACCCCCGCTCAGCTGGTCCATGCGCCTGCTCCCCAAACCTTGGAGCTGCACCAATTCCATGACCTGGTTCACTTGCTCTTTGATCTCAGAACGGGGCAGCTTCTTCATCTCCAAGCCGAACGCGATGTTCCCGGAGACGGTCATATGAGGGAAGAGCGCCAGTTGCTGAAACACCATGTTAGTCGGCCGGCGGTAAGGAGGGAGGAGGCCCATCTCGCGCCCTGCAATCAGGACCAGACCGGTATCAGGAAACTCGAACCCGCCAAGCATGCGTAAGGTTGTTGTCTTGCCGCATCCACTCGGGCCCAGTAGTGAGAAGAACTCTCCTCTCCAGACACTCAGTGATACGTTATCGACTGCGACAACCGGCCCGAATCTCTTGGTGACGCTTCTAAGCTCAACGTCGTACTCGCCCGTCGCGGCTTGATCCGGTCGTGTCTGCAGGACTTGGCTCATGTCAACGATACCTCCCTTCCTCAACCAAGAGTTGACATCAGTACGTCACCCTAGTACCCCACAAACATCTTTGTTTCGACATCGACCTGCTAGATCCCTCTTTTACGGATTCACGACATCGCCGTCGCCGCTCTCTGGGTCCGCAGGCTGAGTATCCGCCTCGCCTCATCCGGTCCCGCTACGTCCCTACCCGCCGCGCGCGCGATGTCCACGATTCTCTCCACAAGCCTCGGGTTTGTGGCCAATACTCCTTTGTCGTAGTAGATATTGTCCTCGAGTCCCGTGCGCACGTGTCCTCCCAACGCGATGGCGATCATTGATAGCGGGACGTGAATGGCGCCTATCGAGCTTACCTGCCACGTACAGTCGCGAGGAAGGTTCTCATACAGGAAGAACAGGTTCTTGGGTGTGGCAGGGAGCGACCCCGGCACGCCCAGAACCAGGTTGAAATGCGGCGGCTCAGGGATGAGTCCCCTCTGGATCAGAGAGAGACCGCTCCAAATCATGGCAGAGTCGAAGATCTCAATCTCAGGGACTGTGCCTCGCGTCTTCATGCGTTCGCAGAGGTACTCAACGAGACTAGGAGGGTTGAAGTTGCACTGGTCCGGGAAGTTCGACGACCCCGTTGTCAGACTGGCCATTTCCGGAGATAGGTCGAGCGCCTCTCCACGTTCCTCCGCCGTTTTCCCCGCACGGGCACCCGTGGAAACCTGCACTATGATGTCGCATTTCTCTCGTATGCGCTCGACGATCTCCTTGAAGACGTCAATCCGGTGGGTCGGCCTCCCTGCTTCGTCTCTTGCGTGAACGTGAGCAACGGCGGCTCCGGCCAGGTAGCTCTCGTACACCGACTGCGCGATCTCCTTCGGGGTCACCGGGACGTAGGGCGTCCTCTCCCTGGTTGGGACGTTCCCTGTTACAGCGGCTGTTATGATGAGCTTGTCCATGTCCCCGAGAGCCTCCTCCCTGTCACTTCAGTCCGCCGTCCGGCCTCCGTCCACGAAGAGAAGCGCACCGGTTACGAAGTCGGAGGCTTTGGATGCGAGGTAGACGACGGCACCCACTACGTCTTCGGGAGTGCCCAGCCTGCCCATCGGTATAGTGCGCACTATCTTCTGCATGTGGTCAGCCTGAGCAAGGTAGCCGGCAGTAAGCCCGGTCTGGATATACGCGGGACAGATGGCGTTAACGGTGATTCCGCTCCTCGCCCACTCCACGGCAAGCGCCTTTGTCAGCAGCGCAACCCCGCCCTTGCTTGCGGCGTAGGGCGCGTGATGCGGATGCCCCAGGACGGACGACACCGACCCCAGGTTGATGATCTTTCCTCTCCCTAGCCTGAGCATGACCCTTCCAGCCGCCTGGCAGCAGAGGAACGTCCCTTTGAGGTTCACGTCTAGTATGCGGTCGTACTCTTCCTCCGAGAGCTCGACCGCCATCTTACGGAGGTTCACGCCAGCGCAGTTGACGAGGGTGTCTATCCTGCCGCTCGCCCTGGTCGTCTCCTCCACCATCAGCCGCACGCTTGCCGCATCCGTGACATCGACCAACACGGCCTCGGCCTTGTAGCCATCGGATGCTAGCTGAAGGGCCACCTCCCTGGCGGCGGGGAAGTCCCGGTCTGCAATCACAATGGTACCGGCGCCGAACTGGGCCACGCCGTTGGCAATGGCCCGGCCGATACCTCCCGCTCCGCCCGTGATCAGGACTGTCTGGCCACTCAGAGAAAAGAGGTCCCTGAAGTCAGGCACTGCGAGTTCCTTCTTTCGTCACGGTGACCACCCCCGAAGAACCGTCCACCCTGACCCAATCACCCGTCTCGATAACCGTCGTCGGGTCTTTGTCGAGCCTGTCCACAACAGGTATCCTGCAGCCGTACATCGCCCTCCCGAGCACGATCCCGGTGGCGATTATGATCTCGGTCTCCCGGTTCACAATGGCAGCCGGTCCATTTCCGCAGCGGATCGTCTCAAGCAGCCATGTAGAGCTGGTCGTCGAACCCTTGCCGAAGGGGTAGACGAATACCCTCCCCTTCACACACTGGCCGTACACTGGACTTCTCATGTACGTGAGGAGTCCCGTCGAGGGCTCTACGCCGTGTGCCCACACCACGGGGTCTCTGCACACCAATGCGGGCCCCTCGGCCACACCACCTAGCAGCCCACGTCCCCTCAGTTCGATGGTCTCCATGAAGCAGCCCCCGTCTACTCGGTCACTGAAGCGATGCACTCTTCGGTACTGGTAAACACGAGCCTCACGCGGTGCTCACACGGTAGATAACCCGCGGCCTTGCCTGAGTCAGTCGCTATAGTCCGTACACCCTTGATGCAGAGCGGGCTGATGACGAGGCAGTTCTGGGCGAGGACCGTGGCACCAGCCTCGCGTAGGATCTCGAGTAGTCCCATTCTGGCGGCAACCTGCTCTGCCTCGGCCGACGTATGGATCCAGATCCGGCGGCCAAGTCTAACCTTCCTCCCGGCCAGCAACAAGGCCGTTCGCTGGAGCTCCCATATGGAGTAGTGGGGACACCCCAGTACGACCAAATCGACGTCCGATAGGCACCCGGTCGTCAGCGTCTGCTTGGTCGCTTCTATGTCCCGCCGCGTGACGGACAGCTCAACAGAGGGTCTCCCCCCATGGAAAGGATCGCCGGTCAGCGCTTCGGGGGTGACCCCCGGCACGTGGTATAGAGCGACGGACCCGCTCGTAGCCGCTGCGGCGCCCAAGTTCTTGAGGTCATCGTTGGTCACATCGGCAGAGATGCCGTCTAGCACTGGGATACGCGTACCTGCTTTCGTCCCCAGGATATAGCCGAGCGCAGGGTAGTCGATACCGGATAGCGGTCCTGCTTCAACCTTGACCAGGATCGAACCCGCTCTATTCTCATCAAGGTACAGACCCGTCCGCGGGATCCGGCCCGTCAGTGCCGCGCATACCGCAAGCCCTGCAGGAACGCGTTCCGTCCTCGCACCCAACACTGAGTTGGCGAAGCTCACTGCGGATGACTCCGCCCATGCCACGTTCTGCCCGAAGCGGGGCACGTTCCCGACGTAGTACGGGGTGCACGTCCACGAGGGGATCTCCCCTAGGGCCACGACCGCCTTCGCCAGCCTCATCTGTTTATCGGCGTATTCAGGGGGAATCCCAAGATCGGACCAGCAGTGAAACGGGATGGACGATGGGTCCTGCGTGCACGGGACACAGCACCTGCCCCCGAGGGAGGCTAGACGCTCGAGCCAGTCGACGCCTGCATCGTGGAGGGAGCCATAATGAGCCATAGCCTGCACGGATGCCACTTTGACCAGCTCTCGGGCACCGAACGCATTCCCGAGAGCCACTATGACCTCCATTGCCAGCCTTGCTGCTTCGCCTTTCTTCCCCTCCAGAATGCTATGCTCGTACTCGCTCAGCACAAGACCCACGCACCTTCACCTCACACCAGGAATACCTAACGGTCCCCGATAACCGATGCCGCCCTTAAGCCGGGGGAGTCAGAGCTTGAGCTCCCCATCCTGCACGATCACCTTTCCGTCGATGGCCACGGTGCAGTCGTATACCACGAGGTCCATGTGGATGGCGCTGTAAACCGTGGGCATCTTGCCTACGGCCACATGCACATTTCCGAGGGCCTTCTTCTCTTCCTCAAAATCCCCGTTCCTCAACGACGCCGGGTTTATGCCGACCGCGATCTCCGCAAAGTTGTCGGCGTTCGGGACTGAAGCCACAATCCTCTGCAATTGTGCGCACGACCTTCCCTTGCCCAGGATCCTGACCACCCGGCCACCCGCTACCTCCAATCGCACCGGTTCCGAGGGGAGTCCGAGCTTGTACAGCGGTCCGTCTACAATGACGATCCCGTCGGCACCCGCCGTCGGGTACATGTACACCTCTCCGTCGGAGAAGGCGCACTCTTCACCCGCCTTGGTCGCGAAGCCCGACTCGATGCGGACACGGTCTGGGACGATAGGGGCTCTCAAGTCAGTCCCCTTTGCGCTGGTTACGCGGATCTCGCGACCGGCACGCCAGATAGCCGCGAGCTTCTCGGCGACCTCGGCCATCTGGTCATAATCGGCGGTGGCCCCACCCCGCGTGAAGTGGTTCAGACTCCGGAGAACCATAGATATCGACCGCATCTTCTTGTCGTAGTAGCGCTTCTGAGCGACAGCCGAGTAGCACGGGGCCCCAGATGACTTGGTCAGCCCAATGAGCACGTCTGCGGCCTCCAGGCCCTTGTCTATGAACCTCGTGAGTACGTTGGCCTCTCGGTCAGCCCGCGTGGGCATCATGGCTATGGTGTACTCGGCACCTACTGATTGGACCACTCCTGCCAGGGCGTACGCCATCTCCAGATCCGTATCCTGATCCACGACTATGACGACTTCCTCACCTGGCTGGACGTTGAGGTGCTTGCGGCAAACGGCTTCCGCAGCCTTGATTGCATCTATGACTCTGGCACCCACGGACGTACGCCTCCCCTGAGATCTGCACCCGTCACGATGTCCTCGGCCGAACCGAGAAGCGTCTTACGGAGCTTCAATGCTCCGTCCTGCCTTCGCTCCTCCGCTGAAACCCGATGGCGGCTGACACTTGTTCCGCGCTGCGTTGTACCTCCCGTGCCAGAAACGGCAGCGTATCCTCTCCGAACCTGGTGATGGGGCCGATTACGCCGATCGAGGCGATCACCGCCCCACCCACATCTCGTACAGGTGCTCCAACACCTGCCCCGCCTTCCACGTACTCCGAATATGAGACTGCGTAGCCCTTCTCCCTGATGGCTCTTATCTCAGACAACAGCATCTCGGGATCGCATATCGTCTTGGCCGTGAGGCGCTCCAATCTCTTCTCCAGGTAACGACCGATGGATTCCTCATCGCGGTAAGCGAGAAGAACCTTCCTCATCGCTCCACAATGCAGTGGCACGCGACTTCCGAGGGACTCGATTATCTTGAGAGGGTGAGGGCCCTCTGCCCGGTCAATGAAGACCCCCACATCACCATCTGCCACCGTAAGGTACGCATCAGCTTCGGTAACCTCGGCCAATCGCTGAAGCACAGCCTGAGCCGCCTTCTTCAGGTTCAGGTATCCGCCTGCCCGGAGGCCGAGGCTGATGAGAGCCGGACCCAGGTAGTACTTCAACGACACATGATCCTGAGCGACTAAGCCGTGGTCCTTGAGTACTCCGAGTAGCCGATGTACTGTGCTCGGCGAGAGACCCATCTGTCGAGCCAAGCCGCTGACTGAGAACTGTTCCCTTCCGTCCCCCTCAGCCATCAATAGCAACAGGCTTATGGCGCGTCCGAGGCTTCTCGACAACTCCAAAACCTCCTTAGGGCCGCCAACCCATTCCATGCTATGGAATGGGTTCCACACCATGCAGACCCCTTGTTCTTCGCCGTGAGGTTCGGAATTCCTTCTGGCTGGGGCCACTCCAGGCTGCGTGCTTTGGGGCACGACTTGCCTGCCTACCTCTGACCCTTTCTTCTAGCTCACCATGCGGATCAGCTGTTCCGGCGTGGCGGGAATCCACCCGATCTCTCGGAGGCTCCGCGCTTCTTTCGAAAGGTCGCGTCCGACCAACGCGTTGGAGAGGTGGATCATGGCGTCTGTCAGGGGCATAGTCAAGCCCAAGCTGCCACCCAGCTCCCGGATAGGCACAAGCCCGAACGGCAGGTCTTCAGTGAAGTACCTGCTCTCCAGGACGGCCGGGGCGGTGCTTACCTTGTACGCGGGCACGGTGTGGTGAACGTCGTACAGATCCTTACCGTGGGCGCCCTCGTGCTCGTACCATCCGAGCGCCACCTTCCACATGGGTTCGAGGCGGAGCCCGAGAGTTGCTCCCAGGGCTATCCTCTCCGCGTCGAGGGAGTCAGCTATGCGGCAGACACCCCGCGTTGAACCCTCATAGTAGAAGCGGAACTTCTCGCCGGACTCGATTCTAGCCGCGTTGCACAGAGCGATCGGCGGGTGGAAGTACGGATTGACGTTGCCCAACCCTGTCTCCAGTACGTTGTCCGCGCGAACCATATCGGGATAGGCGCGAGTGATCACGTCCATGACGTCGTCGGTCTGACTCGACGGCAGGGCAGCCAGACAGAGTCCCTTCTTGTACCCGCGGATCAGCACTTGGGCGGCGCCCGCCTTGCGGCACGCATATATCATGCAGCTTGTCTCCGCCAACCTGACCGGCGGCGCACCGTACTTGTTGAGGTACTGACCAAACGAAGCGCTCCCACCGAGGTTCCCCGGCATCAGGACCACGCACTGATTGCGTCTCAGGTAAGGCGCGCAGAATTCGGCTACCCTCCGGTGCGCGAAGGAAGGGACGATCGCGAGCACCAGCTCGCTTCCCGCCAAGGCCGTCTCCGGGTCTGTCGTCGCGGCTACCCTCGCAAACCCCGGCCGGATGTCCTGCAGGCCCTCGAGCAGTGTTACGTTCAGACCTCCTGCCTGCTGTACCGGCTCGATGTTCGAGGCAAATTCTGGGAGCTCGAGAAGGGTGCATTCGAATCCTCTGAGCGTAAGGTCCCCTGCTGCCGCGAAAGCTCCGTTTCCCCCGCCAACAATGGTGATTCTCACAGTCATCCTCCAACCTTTCCTGCAGAGTTTGCCGTGCTGTGCTTACGGCGCGCTTCACACCTCCCTTATCTTGCGCCACTCCCTGCTGACTTCTCGCCACAGCCCGATCAGCCGCACGAGCTCGGCGATACGGTGCTCGTTCTCTGCCAAGCCCTCGGCCGCCACGGCATCGTTGGGGCTGGCGAACCCGTATATCCCCGACGCGGTGAGCTCGTGTGTCGGGGGCTGGATCGTGCTGAACAGCAGCATCGCGAACTCCGATTCTGCCGGGTTACCCAGTGCCTGCCGGAGCCGGCCCGGGACCACTGTTGTGGGAGTCCATCCCTTCACCCGCTCCATGTCGACCAGCTCAGGGTGCACGGCGAGCATCCTTGCGGTCTCGCGCTTGCCCGAGTGTATATCCAGGTCGAAATAGCGCCTGAGCTTCTCTTCCTTGCTCAGTGCGCTCTCGGCAGCCGGGGCTATCATGACCTCTATGGAGGGCCCGCATTTTCTCCTGCACAGGCTTATCGCGTACTCCAACGAATGCCGGTTCCCGCCGTGGTTGTTGACCAGCATCGCCTTGGTGACGCCGTGCCTGAACAGGCTGTACACGACGTCCCGGATGATGCAGGCAAGCGTCTCCACTTCAAGCGTGATCGTCCCGCAAAAGCCCATGTGATGCTCGGAGATCCCTGGCCAGCAGGGATGAACCACCACCGAGTCAGTACACCTTGCGACTTCCTGGGCTATCTGGAGAGCCCCGTAGCAGTCCCTCCCGAGGGCAATGTGGGGCCCGTGCTGCTCCACAGAGCCCAGAGCCAAGACCGCCACAGGATCGCTCTGCCTTTTCAGGTACTCCTGGAAGTCACTTCTCGTCATCTCATGCAGCAGCACCGTCCGCATTGCTCTCCTCCTCGTATGCTTTGATTTGTGCCCGATTCCGTTGGGTCGGGTACTTGAACCCGGGGCGGCTTCCCTGACCAGCTGCCCCGGTAGTCGTTGAGTTTGGTCACCGCGACCTGCTCACCGGGCACCCAGTCCTTCAGCTGGTGAGGTCCCCCTGCCGGCGGGTCCGAATAAAGGACTTACGCGCCTAAGGTTGCCAATGACCGGCTATCCTTCAGTTGAGTCTCCGCTGAGTCTCCGCCCAAACTCATTATGTTATGACATTACTACACTACGACGGGACGACCCGGTTTTCCTTCCTAAGGTCGTGTAGTATCCACTCACGAGACGGGCCATCCACGCCACCGTCATGTCCTCAGTGTGTAGGTGGAGGTGCTTGAAGGTCTTTAGTGTCCTTACCCAAACCAAGCATGGTGACCTGAGGATGCCGCGATCAGGAAACCTCGAGGGGCGAAGAGCTGGGCTCGGCCTCAAGAGCTTTTTCGCGTCGATGACTCGGGGGTTTGTAGCTGGGGTCGAAGAACGTCCTCAGAGTAAGGATTCTCGAGGAGCCAGGCTCGCGCGTCGTGGAAGACCTCCTGGTTGACCCCGTGTCCCCGGTCCGGCCTGCAATCTCAACGGGTTCGTGCCCATATTGAAGGCTCAGGGGCGTCTAGGATCGCTTATGTCCGATGTTGCCCTCGGCATCAGGGTTAACCCGCTGTCCGGAGGCGTCGGACGAGAAGGCGCGATACTGCCGACTTCATACGATGCCCGGGCGGCGACCTACCACGTCTACTTGCTGCGGCCGCGACCGGAGTAGACTCCGGCGTCTAGCTAACGGAGCTCCTTGTCAAGCTCCTTGTCAAAGCCCTGCCGGGTAAGCGCCTTTCGAAGCTCCTCTTCCCCGCTCTGCCACCAGGACCCCTGGATCAGGCCCCTGACGAATGACTTCTTCCCCTCGAGGCTCCGGCTGACCGGGCGCTCCCCGGCGAAGGAACTCCCGATAGAGTCAATGAACGCGGGAATTTCCTCCGCCGCGGGTTCTCGATACCTATCCAAGTGAACAAGGGCCTCGGTAGGCAGCCTCGGTCGTAGTTCGGGATCCTCATTGGGGAATCCCACCGCCAGGCAGAACAAGGGGATTGTCCTGGGTGGAAGGTCAAAGACCTCGCACACGGTGAACGCCTTATGCAGCACCGAGCCAACATAGCACGTGCCTAACTCCATGCTTTCTGCCGCGATGGCGAGATTCTGAGCGGCCAGGGTGGCATCCACGGTCCCAATGACGAGCGCGGTGTACCCGTGTATCCCGCGCTCAACCCCCAGGGCGTCCGCAAGCAGCTCGGTCCTGTGGAAGTCGGCGCAGAACAGGAAGTACGTAGAGCTCCGCAGCGCGCCTTGACCGCCGCATACGTCTCTCAGCTGATCTTTCTTCGCTTGGTCTCGAACAACCAGGATAGAGTAGAAGTGCCCCATGGCGGTGACCGGCGCCCGCACGGCGCACCGGAGAAGAAGGTCTACGGTCTCCGCGGGAATCTCCTTGTCCTTGTAGGAGCGGATCGAGCGGTGTGACAGAATCGCCTTCACGGCGTCCATTAGAGATCAACCCCCGGTTCCATAGTTTCGAAGACCAGCAGGTTCGGACGTCAGGCATGGGAGAGCCTCGACCTATAGGCGGGCGGGCGGCGGTTCATCCGCGCCCGGGTAGACCGGGCGGTCTTGATCTGCGCCTCGTACCCAGACTGCCTCGTTCATGACCTCGCGGTAGAACCTGGTGTTCCGTTCCCCGAGCCCCCGCCACTCATCCGTGGTGTAAACAAGGAGGTCGACGCTCACCGGAAGACCCAAGATGTCTTGCCCCAACGACCTCCTCTGAAATGGCATGGCGGACGTATCCAGTACGACGATCAGGTCCAGGTCGCTCCCGAACCCCCAGTCTCCCCTGGCATAGGACCCGAAGTAGCCCACTCGCGCAACGTCGGTCCTCGTGTCAAGCAGCCGGTCCAGCCAGTCGACAACGGCTCTGTGGACCGTCTCACGGTCGGGCCATCTTAGAACGGACGAACGCAAGGATCTCACCGGCGTAGGCGATCGCCTCCCTGCTCTGCAGAGTCCCGTAATGCTCAAAGGGAGCGCCCTCGGGGTGGCTGTCGGGATATCGAGGAGGTATGTAGAAGTTGTCCAGAACCATGGCTTTGTCGACAAGATCCCCTGGCACAGGGATATCCGCGGGGAGCTCTTTGAGGAGCTTGGCGACGACATGACCCCAGGCCTCCTGCCCCAGACAAAGGTGCAAGGCCTTGACCGCCTTCTCAGCCGCCTGTTGAGCCGCGAAGCAGGCCCATTCGTAGTCCCGCCTCTCGTGCGAGTCGACGGCGTGCTCGTAGTCGCGCTGAGCCTGCCCAAGCCAGTCCGCCGCACGGTTGGACACGCCCGAAACCCCCTTTGCCGAATTCCACTGCCCAATTCCACGGCCGGATTCCACTGCGAGCCTATCACAAAGGAGTGTCAGCATGCTATCGCGCTGTGCCGTCATCCGCGCCGCGTTTCTGTGCCGTCATCCGCATCCACTCCGAAACAGCTCTGGTCCACCGCTGACCCAGGCTGAAACAGCTGTGTTTGGCCTCGAACCTAGGCCATGGTAGCCTGGATCAGAGGATGTCGGCCGCAGCGGCCGACATCGGATCGGGACGTACGCCGAGACAGACCGTGGCTGCGGGTGACAAACCGTCCGCGCTGACTACGTGCGACCGATGCCCTACATCTTCGCGTAGAACTCCACCGTCTCGCGCGCCAGTCGGATGACCCGCTCCCGCAGCTCAAGCGGCTCGAGCACCTCGAGTCCGGGCCCAAACCCCAGACAGAACTCACACGCCTCGTCGATGGTCTCGAAACGGATATCGACCCGAGACCAGCCGTCGGCATCCGGCGGATTGACCTGCTCTATGCGCGCGAACCGGCCCCCGAAGCGGAGCCGCGGGACGACCTCTCCTGTGACGCGTACCTGGGCGGGATAGCGGGGAAGCCCCGCGATGAACTGCGCGGAAGACTGGGTCCAGAAACCCGCCAGGTCGAAAGCCGAGGGGCGAACGCATGCCTCCTCAGCGAGATGCGCGGCATCGATACGGGAGACCCGGTAGGTGCGGATTTCCCCGTCCACTGCGGCGACCAGGTACCACAGGCCGCTCTTGGCGACCAGTCCTAGCGGGTCAACTAGCCGGTCGACAAGGACTGAATCGCTCCTCTGGTAGGATATGACGAGCCTGCGATCCCGCCAGAGCGCCTCGCGCAGCAGCGGCAGTACTGCCGCGCGTTCCTCGGCCGGACGCCAGGGCGCCGAGTCTATGTAGATCCGCTGGCGGATGAAATCGGCGTCGCGGCGGTGCTGCACCGGGAGCGCTGCCATCAGTTTGACCAGCGCGCCGTCCAAAGCGGCATGTAATCCAAGATCGGAAAGCACTCGAGGTGGCCCGGTCAGGAAGAGGGCCTGAACCTCGTCCTGCCTTAGGCCGGTCAGGTCTGTGCGGTAGGACCCGGGCAGCGTCCAGCCGCCTCCCGCCCCGCGCGCCGCTACAAGGGGTATGCCGGATACGCTCAGCGCCTCCATGTCCCGGTGGATCGTCCGTTCGGACACTTCGAGACGCTCGGAAAGCTGGCGCGCAGTCAGGCGCCGGTAGGTCTGGAGAAGTAGAAGGATCGTCACTAACCGGTCCGCGCGCACTGGCCGCCTGCCCCCTCTCCGATTTGATCTAATCCTACCAGACGAATATGACAGCGGATGTCATGAATGGTGCGATACACTCTGCAGGCGATCGAACCGAGGTGATGAGGCGGTGAGGTGGCCCAGGCGACGGCGTGTTGGCGGCTCGACCCGATTCCGCAACCCGGTCGGCGACGGGTGGCAGCTGCTCCGGCGCTATCTGGGTCCCCGGAGAACCGAAGTCGGCCTGATGGCTGCTCTGGTTCTGGCAAGCGCGGGCCTGCAAGTCCTGGGTCCTCGAATAGTGCGGGCGTTCATCGATTCGGCAATGGCGGACGCCGCGCTGTCCAAGCTACGCGGGCTCGGCCTCGTGTTCATCGGCGTATCGGTTATAGCCCAGGGATTGCGCGTGCTCGCCGCCTATTGGAGCGAGCGCGTCGCCTGGTCGGCGTGCAATTCGCTCCGACTCGATCTGGTGACCCACCTGCTAGGGCTTGACTCCGGCTTCCACAAATGCCACCCGCCAGGTGAGCTTCTCGAAAGGGTCGATGGGGACGTCAGCGCGATCTCGTCGTTCTTCTCCGACCTGGTCGTCCATCTCCTGGGCAGCGCGCTGTTCCTGGTCGGTGTGCTAGTCGCGATGTATTACGAGGATACCTACATCGGATTGGCCTTCACTGCATACGCAGCGCTGGTTCTGGCTTTGCTCGGCTGGGTGATGGGATTCGCGGGTCCCGCTCTGCGCGAATCGCGTGAAAGGAGCGCCCTGTTCTTCGGCTATGCCGGTGAAGTGCTGTGCGCTACCGAGGACGTCCGGGCTCTAAACGCGGCCCCGTTCATCTTCCGCCGGTTCTTCCAGCACGTCCAGGGCTGGTTGCCCGTCGCGGTCAAGGCGCAGGTAAGCGAGAACCTGGTCTGGACCTCGTCCCTGGTCGCGGCGGCCGCGGGCGAGGCGGCTGCCTTCGGCATAGGCGGGTGGCTGCATCGCATGCGGGGAGCGCCGCTCAGCGCCGTCTACATGCTTGTCGCGTACGTGGCCCTGCTCGCGCAGCCGCTGGGAACGATCCGGATCCAGCTTCAGGTCCTGCAACAGGCGCATGCCGCGATCGCCCGCATCCGGGGACTCCTCGAAACCCGTTCATCTCTCGGGGACGGGGGCACGTCGCTCCCTCCAGGCCCGCTGCAGGTGGAGTTTCGGGGCGTCACGTTCTCCTATGAGGATGAGCTGGGCAACCAGGCAGCCTTGCACGACGTATCGTTCAACCTCGAGGCGGGCAGGACGTTGGGCCTGCTAGGACGTACCGGCAGCGGCAAGACAACCATCGGGCGCCTGCTCTTCCGAATGTACGACCCCGCTAATGGTCGGATCCTGGCGGGCGGCGTCGATCTTCGCTCGGCCAGGCTGCGGGAGCTTCGCTCGCGGGTTGCCCTGGTCACACAGGATGTCCAGCTGTTCGCAAGCACCTTGCGAGACAACATCACCCTGTTTGACCCGGAGATCCCCCATGACCGGCTGCTCGGGATCCTCCGCGACCTCGGGTTGCAGCCGTGGCTGGAACGCCTGCCGCGCGGCCTGGAAACCCCGATAGCAGCCGGGACACTCTCGGCGGGGGAAGCCCAGCTTGTGGCGCTCGGGCGCGCGTTTCTCCAGCACCCGGACCTCGTAATCCTCGACGAATTCTCAAGTCGACTGGACCCTCTGACTGAGTCCATGATCGAACGGGCCGTTGCGACGCTGACTCTGGGCAGGACGGCGATCGTGATCGCCCACCGCCTCTCGACTGTGGAGAGCGTCGATCAGGTCATTATCCTGGAGGAAGGCCGGATCGCGGAGCAGGGCCTACGCGCCGTTCTCGCCGGCCAGCTTGGCTCGCTCTTCGCCCGCTTGCGGGCCGAGGGATTCGGTGAGGCGCTGCGATGACATGCGGTCATCAGGAGGAAACCACGACCGGGTTCTTCGTCCGCTCTTTGATCGCCTGCGTCCGGAATTGGTGGACGCTCGATGCTGTCTGCTGGCTGCTGTTTCACACCTGGCCGATCCTATCAGGTTTGCTGGCGAAGGTGTTCTTCGACCTGCTGGAGGGAAAGGTGGCTGTGGGCCTCAACGTGCCGACCGTGGCCGCGCTGGCGGCTGCCCTGGGGCTGACTCGCGCGGGCATTGTGGTCGTCGCATCGGTGGCCGGCGGTCAGCAACGCTTTCGCACGCGGGTCCTTCTCTGGCACAATCTGCTGCGGCGGATCCTGTCGCTGCCGGGAGCCCGCGCCTTGCCAGGGACGGTCGGCGACGCCATCTCGACAATCAGGGACGATGTCGGTGGGTCATGCGAGGCGCTCGACTTGGTGTTCGATGCGGTCGCTGCGGCGGTGTTTGCATGTGGGGCGCTTGCCATCCTCCTCGCCGTCGACCGGATTGTGACCTTCATTGTCTTCGCGCCGATCGCTGTCGTGGTTGGGGCGGCGCATGCGGTCCGGGCCAGTCTGGCGACCGTCCGGGAACGGAGTCGAGAGGCGACAGCCCGGGTGACCGGGGCGATCGGTGAGGCCTTCGCGGCCTGCCAAGCCGTCCAGGTCGCGGGGGCGGATGAGCGTGTCGTCGCTTACATCAGGACCCTCAGCGACGAACGCCGGAAGGCGGCGCTCCGGGACCGGATGCAGGTCCTCTGCACCGATGCCGTCTTCAGGGAGGTCGCTGACTTGGGGGCAGGCCTCGTGCTGCTCGCCACCGCCGCGAAGATGCGTAGCGGGGTGTTCACCGTCGGGAATCTCGCCCTCTTCGGGACATATCTCACGCAGCTCACGGATTTCGCCGGATTCCTCGGCTATCTCGTCAACTCTTACCGCCACACAGGCGTCAACTTCCGGCGTATGGTCCAGCTGCTTCAGGGTGCTCCGGCAAGCGATCTCGTCGCGCGCTGCCCCATCCCGCTGTCTGGGGGCTCGACCAGACTGGTCCCGCTTGCCCCGCCAGTCCACCCCGTTCCGCCAGCCCCGCCATCCGCGGACTCCTCGCCTCATCTTGAGACCCTGGAAGTCCGCCATCTGACATGCCGCCATCCAGGGTCGGAACGGGGGATCCACGACGTCTCATTTGAGCTGAAACGCGGCAGTCTCACGGTCGTGACCGGCCGGATCGGGTCAGGGAAGACTACGCTCCTTCGCGCAGTGCTGGGACTCCTTCCGGCGGAGTCCGGCGACGTCCTCTGGAACGGTCGCTCTCTGGACACTCCCGCAGAGTTCCTCGTCCCGCCGCGGGTAGCCTATACCCCGCAGACTCCGGTCCTGCTGTCCGGGACGCTGCGAGACAACATCACATTAGGCAGGCCTGCATGCGGACGGGTACTTGAGCGTGCCGTCCTGGATGCGGTCCTCACCGGCGATATCGCCGAGCTGGCGCAAGGGCTGGACACCGCGGTCGGCGTGCGCGGCATGCGGCTATCCGGCGGCCAGGTCCGACGGACAGCTGTGGCCAGGATGTACGTCTGCGAACCAGAGCTGTACGTGTGCGACGATATCGCGGGCGGGCTTGACTCCGGCACGGAACGCCTGCTCTGGCGGCGCGCCCTCCGGCGCGGTGGAACGTGGTTAGTGGTCTCGCATAACCCACAGGTGTTGGCCGCCGCCGACCAGGTCATCGTACTGGAGGAGGGGCGCGTGGCCTACTGCGGCAGGCGCCAGGATGGCGGAAGCGTCGAGCACGCAGGAACTACTCACGTTACCATGAAACCATGACTCCATGGAGTTATGATGGCGCGCAGAGGTGATCTGTCCCTCCCTTACCTTTACCTTTACCCCTACCTCTTCCTCGCCTTCCCCAGGTCGCTCATCTGGGGGCGCGCCTCTCGCGGCCAGTCTCCCCGTCTCCATCACGTATCAGTAGTCGGCCGCCTGCAGGGGCAGGAGGCGTTCCCCTCGACAAGCCTCCGAACGTAGGCCACAGCAGCGTCAGTCAGCACACATCGGCCGCAGCAGCTGAGGTCGAGCCGGGACGTAGGCCGAAACAGCTGTGGTCAGCCTGGAACCTGGGTCACATTAGCCACCACGCAATCGCCGGCGGAGTAGACCGCGACGAAGGGCTCGGTACCTTTCAAGACTGGAGGACTGCGGACGACACCGTCGAGGTTGTACCAGTAGTCCACCCGATCTATCCAGACGACTCCTTCTCCATCCCCAGGTACGCTTCCCTGACCCTGGGGTTCCCGAGGAGCTCGTCGGGCGTCCCCTGGGCGGCCATCGTCCCCGTCTCCATCACGTACCCGTAGTCGGCAACCTGGAGGGCCATGTGGGCGTTCTGCTCGACCAGGAGGACCGTGGTCCCCGCCGCCCGGATGTCTCTGATCACGCCGAAGACCTGCTCCACGAGGATGGGCGACAGGCCCATGGACGGCTCGTCCAGCAGCATCAGCCTGCACCTGGTCATGAGCGCCCTCGCGACGGCCAGCATCTGCTGCTCGCCGCCGGAGAGGGTCCACCCCATCTGCCGCTGCCGCTCCTCGAGCCTGGGGAAGATGGAGAACACCCTGTCGAGGTCGTCCCTCACCCCCGCGGGGTCGCGGCGCAGGTAAGTCGCGAGCCTCAGGTTCTCGGAGACAGTGAGGTTGGCGAAGATGCCCCTGCCCTCCGGGACGTGGGCGATGCCCAGGGCAGCGATGTTCTCGGGCGAGCGAGAATAGCGCCGCAGGTCGTCCCCCGTGAACCTGACCGTCCCGCCCGCGATCCGCACGAGGCCGGATATGGCGCGCAGGGTGGTGGACTTGCCTGCGCCGTTGGCGCCGATGAGGGTGACAATCTGCCCCCTGAAGACCTGGAACGAGATCCCCCGCACGGCCTTAATGCCCCCGTAGTCGACCTGTAGGTCGATCACTTCGAGGAGCGGGCCTTCCGGCGTCACGGGCGTTGGTGCCGCCACTCAGCCGTCCCCCCTCCCCGTCCCTCTGCGGGTTCCTTCTGCAGCGATCCGCCAAGGTACGCCTGAAGCACTCTGGGGTGGCGCTGGATGTCGGCGGGCGACCCGTGGGCGATGGTCTCCCCGAAGTCCAGCACTTTGATCCTCTCGCAGATCCCCATGACGACCCGCATCTGGTGCTCTATAAGGAGGATGGTCAGCGAGAACTCCCGCCGTATCCACTGGATGAGCTCCATCAGGCGGACCACCTCCCCCGGGTTCATGCCGGCCGCCGGCTCGTCCAGGAGCAGCAGCCTGGGATTGCAGGCCAGGGCTCTCGCGATCTCCAGGCGCCTCTGCTCGCCGTAGGGGAGGGCCTTGGCATGCGTCCCGGCATATCCCGACAGGTTCATCACCCCCAGGAGCTCCATGGACCGCAGGGAAATGCGGCGCTCCTCGGCGCGGAACCGCTGGGTGTGGAGGATGCCTCCCACGACCCCGTAGCCGCACTGGGAGTAGTGGGCGATGCGGACGTTGTCGAGCACGGTCAGGTCGCGGAACAGGTGTATGGTCTGGAACGTCCGGACGACGCCTAGCGACGTTATCCGATGCGACGGCATGCCCACGAGGTCCCTTCCGTCGAAGGTGATCCTGCCTTCTGTCGGGACGTACACGCCCGTAACCAGGTTGAAGACGGTAGTCTTCCCGGCGCCGTTCGGCCCGATGATGCCGACCAGTTCCCCCTCCGAAAGCTCCAGGTTGAAGTCGCAAACCGCGCGAAGCCCTCCGAAGTGGTGGGTCAGACCCTCAATCCGCAGGAGCGCCACCGGACGTTGCCTCCTTCAAGCCAGGGGTCGCAGTCCCGCTGCCCTGTCCGGGCGGTCCACCTGCCACCCCGCCTCGTCCCGGTATCCCTTCCATCTCGGGCACCAGGTACTTCCATTCCCTG
>Ga0315295_10000730_pt1 | contig 28066 bp, 22 predicted proteins | sample YL17G14_0_MG_FD_204453 | JGI IMG/M metagenome (GOLD analysis project Ga0315295, IMG submission 204453) | Sediment microbial communities from Yellowstone Lake, YNP, Wyoming, USA - YL17G14_0 | ecosystem: Environmental > Aquatic > Freshwater > Lake > Sediment | place: USA: Wyoming | collected... | reverse complement strand
CGTCGGCGACGAAGTCCGGCTCCCGCCCGCCCTCGCTCCGCTCCAGCAGCCGCTCCTCCTCCACGCCGTACCCCGAGCGCACGAGCACACCGAGCGCGCCCGCGCGGTGCGCGGTCTCCACGTCCAGGCCCTTGTCCCCCACCATGAACGAGGCCCGCAGCGCGATCTGGTGGTCCTCGGCGGCGCGCTCGAGCAGCCAGGTGCCGGGCTTGCGGCATGCGCAGCCCTCCTCGGGCCGGTGGGGACAGAAGTAGACCCCGTCGATCTCCACGCCCTCCGCCCGCAGCTGTGCGCGAAGGCGGGCCATGGCCTCGTGGACCCGTGACAGGGGGAAGTAGCCGCGGCCCACGCCGGACTGGTTCGAGACGATGATGACGGGGAACCCCGCCGCCTTCAGGTGCCGCAGCGCCCGGGCGGCGCCGGGCAGGAGCTCGAGCTCCGCGGGATCCGACAGGTAGCCACGCTCCACCACCAGCGTTCCGTCCCGGTCCACGAACACGGCGGGCCGGAGCACGCGGCTGCGGTGCCGCGCCAGGGCACGCTCGCAGGCGCGCTCCAGGATCTCGGTGTCGAGGTGGGCCGCGTCCGGCGCGGGCGGCACGGGCTCCCCCGACCAGAGGCCGACACGCTCCAGGGCGAGGCCGCGGGGGTCCTCCTGCAGCGCGGGGCCCTCCTCTTCCTCGACGAGGCCCCAGGCGAGCAGGGTGCTCCACGCGCCGTGCTGGGCCGGGCCCCAGCGCGCCAGCGCCCCGCGGTCGAGGGCCAGCACCATGCAGTGGGCGCGGACCATCCATCCGGCCAGCGCGGCCGCGAGCGGCCCGGGGCCGCCCACCACGACGTCCGCCTGGTGCCGCGCCAGCGCCACCCCGCCGCTCGCCTCGCGCAGGCTCTCCGGCCGCTCCACGTGGAACGCCGGGCACCCTCCCCCGAGCCACAGCACGTCGTGTCCGCGCAGGGCGAGACCCGCGGCCGCCACGGCCATGCGGCTCTGCGGGCCCGGCAGCGATGCCCCGTGGACCAGCACCCTCATGCCGCCACCTCCTGCGCCGCCCGCGCGACGTCCTCGACCGCGACGGCCTCGAGGCAGGCGTAGCCGATCACGCAGGTGCGCGCGAAGCACGGGGAGCACACCGGGGCGCGCTGCACCACCCTGACGCGCGGTCCGAGCGGGGCGCTCCACGCGCTGCTGGTCGAGCCGAACACCGTGACCGTGGGCGCTCCCGTGGCGGCGGCCAGATGCGCGAGGCCCGAGTCGTTGCACACGACCAGCGCGGCCTGCGCGCACAGGGCGGCCTGAGCCGGCAGGCTCGTGGACCCGGCCAGGGAGCGGGTCCCGCCACCGACAGCCGCGGCCACGGCTCCGCAGGTCTCGCGCTCGGCGCCACCGCCGCAGACCAGAACGCGCAGGCCCCCCACCCCCAGGCGGCGGCCGAGCGCGGCGAAACGCTCCGGGCCCCAGCGCTTCGCCGGGCCGTAGACGGCGCCCGGGCCGAGCACGGCGAAGGAGGCCCCGGCCAGACCGGCGCGCCCGAGCAGCTCGGCGGCCTCGCGCCGCGGCTCCTCCGCGACGGCGAGCGCCGGCACCTGCACGGGAGTGGCGCCCAGCTCGGCCGCCAGCATCAGGTACTCGCGGCTCAGGTGCAGGTCGCCCCGGGCCGGCCGGCGGATGGCGCGCGTCAGGAGCGGCGTGCGGCCGTCCTGGGCGAAGCCCACCCGGCGGCGCGCCCCGGCGCGCAGCGCGAGCCAGGCGCTCGAGAACGAAGGTGGCATGACGAGGGCGGCGTCGAAGCGTGCGGCCCGCAGGCGCGCGATCTCGTCCGCGGAGCCCGGCAGGGCCACAGCGCCCTGCCAGAGCCGGTCCGCGGAGAACAGCTCGAGGAGGGGCCCCGGACCCACGGCGGTGATCTCCGCCGCGGGGTGGGCGGCGCGCAGTGCGTGCAGCGCGGGCCGCGCCATGAGCGCGTCGCCCAGCCAGTTCGGCAGGCGGACGAGGATGCGCTCGAGTCCCGTCACCGCCGTCGGGCCCGTCAGTAGGCGCGCGCGAACAGGGCCACGCGCCTGCCCCCGGCCGCTTCCGCGAAGCGCGACTGGTCCAGCGGGACGCAGCGCAGCGTCGCGGCGCACTTCTCCTTGATCTCGGCCTCCAGCGCGGACGAGTCCTGCCAGGGCACGGCCACGAAGCCGCGCCTGCCCTCGTCCTGGAAGTGGCGCACCAGCTCCTCGATCGTGGTGGCGCTCGAGGTGTTGCGGTCGCGGAGCTCCCGCGCCCTCTCGAAGAGGCTGGCCTGCACCTCCTCGAGCAGCGCCGGCAGGCGCTCGGCCAGCCGGTCGAGCGGGATGGACTCCTTGGCGCGGTCGAGGCGCCGCACGCTCATGACCGCCTGCTTGTCGACGTCCTTCGGGCCCACCTCGAGGCGCACCGGCACGCCGCGCAGCTCGTGCTCGTAGTACTTCCAGCCGGGGGTGTACTGGTCGCGGTCGTCCACGTGGAGCCGGACCTTCTCCCCCACGGCCTCCTTCACCTTCTGGATGAAGGCCAGCACCGCGCCGCGGTCCTCGGGCTTGCGCCAGATCGGCACCACCACCGCCTGGATGGGCGCCACGTGCGGCGGGAGCACGAGCCCGTTGTCGTCGCCGTGCGTCATGATGAGGCCGCCGATGAGGCGCGTGGACATGCCCCAGGAGGTCTGCCAGACGTACTGGCGCTTGCCCTGCTCGTCCTGGTAGGTGATGTCGAAGACCTTCGCGAAGTGCTGCCCGAGGTTGTGCGAGGTGCCGGCCTGCAGCGCGTAGCCGTCCTTCATCAGGGCCTCGATGGAGTAGGTCATCTCGGCGCCCGCGAACTTCTCGGACTCGCTCTTCGGCCCGGCGTACACCGGCATGGCGAGGTCGGTCTCGGCGAAGTCGCGGTAGACCTCGAGCATGCGCAGCACCTCCTCCTGCGCCTCCCCGGCCGTGGCGTGCGCCGTGTGCCCCTCCTGCCACAGGAACTCGGAGGTGCGCAGGAAGGGCCGGGTGACCATCTCCCAGCGCACGATGTTGGCCCACTGGTTGATCAGGACGGGCAGGTCCCGGTAGGACTCGATCCACTTCGCGTACATCGAGCAGATGATGGCCTCGCTCGTCGGCCGGATGGCCAGCCGCTCCTCGAGCTCCCTGTTCCCGCCCTGCGTGACCCAGGCGACCTGAGGGGCGAAGCCCTCGACGTGCTCGGCCTCCTTCTGCAGCAGGCTCTCGGGGATGAAGAGCGGGAAGTAGGCGTTCTGGTGGCCCGTGGCCTTGATACGCGCGTCCAGCAGGCGCTGGATGTGCTCCCAGATGCCGTAGCCGTAGGGCCGGAACACCATGCACCCGCGTACCCCCGAGTGGTCGGCCAGCTGGGCGCGCTGGACCACCTCGGAGTACCACTTCGAGAAGTCCCCGGACTGGGGCGTCAGGTGCTCGGGCGTGGCGGGGGTCGGGGTCTGGCTCACACGGGTCTCCGTTCCGGGGTCTGGCCGCGCGCCGGGTCCGCGGCCGCGAGCGGCGGTCGCGTCCAGCGTCGGATCGCGCCGCGGGGGCGGCTGGAGAAGCGCGGGGCGTTGAGGGGCCGCAGTATATGGACGCCGCGCGCGGGCCACAAGCCGAGGCCGTGCCGGCGGCCATCCCTCCGCGGGCCGGTCCGCTCCGTCAGGGCGTCGGGGCCCCCAGGCCGTCGAGCGCCTCCAGCACCTGCGCCGGCACCAGCTTCCGCATGCAGTCGAAGTGGCCCTTCGGGCAGGAGGTGCCCCCGTGCAGCGTGCAGGGCTGGCAGGGCTCCTCCCGGCTGAGCACCACATGCCCCGGCCCGGCCGGCGCGAAGCCGAGCGCGGGCGAGGTGCTGCCGAACAGCGCGACCACCCGGGTCCCGCGCGCCGCGGCGAGGTGCATGAGCCCGCTGTCCAGCGTGACCGCCGCCGCGCAGCGCGAGAGCAGGGCGGCCATGCGGGGCAGTGGCTCCGTGCACCAGCGGGCGCCCTCGTCCGCGGAGACCACCCGCGCCAGCGCGGGCAGGGCGTCGCGCTCGGAGACGAGCGAGAGGAAGAGGAGCCGCTCGCCGCTCCTCCGCAGCGCGGCCTGCAGGGCGAGCCAGTGCTCCTCGGGCCAGCGCTTGGTGGCGTGGCGCGCGCCCGGACAGAGCGCGAGCGGCGCGCGGGCACCCGGCCAGGCGTGCAGCCAGGAGCCGGCCCAGGCCTCGGCCTCGTGCCCGGCGGCGACGCGGGGCGGGCCGGGGGCCTCCAGCCCCAGGGGCCGCAGCGCCCGCGCGTAGCGCTCGAGCACGTGAGGCAGCGGCCGCGGCCGCGTCCAGCGCGCGCGCACCCAGCGCTCGCGGCGCAGGCGGTACGTGGCCGCGCGCAGGACCGGGGCCTTCTGGCGGAAGGTGAGCACGCGCGTCCGCAGGCTCCCGTGGAGGTCCACGACCAGGTCGCAGTCCTCCAGCTCCGCCCCCATGGAGACCAGGTCCTCGAGGGCGCGCGCGTCGCGCTCGAGGACCCGCACGTGGGACACCGCGGGGTCGAACCGCACGGCGTCGGCGTACTCCTCCTTGGTCCAGAACTCGAGGCGCGCCCCGGGCCAGGCCCGCGCCAGCGCGTGCACCACCGGCAGCGCGAGCACGACGTCGCCCAGCGAGGAGAGCCGCAGCACGGCGATGCGCCGGAAGCCGCCCGAGGGCACGCTCACGCGCTTCATGTCAGGCCTTGAACTGCAGGTCGTAGAGACGCCGGTACACCCCGTCGCGCTCCATCAGGACCGCGTGGGTCCCCGACTCGATCACGCGTCCGCGGTCCACGACCACGATGCGGTCGGCGTGCTGGACGGTGGAGAGCCGGTGGGCGATGACCAGCACGGTGCGGTCGTGCATGAGGCGCTCGAGCGCGTCCTGCACCAGGCGCTCGCTCTCGGTGTCCAGCGAGGAGGTGGCCTCGTCGAGCAGCAGGATGGGCGGGTTCTTGAGCAGGGCGCGGGCGATCGCCAGCCGCTGGCGCTCCCCGCCCGAGAGCTTCACACCGCGCTCGCCGATGACGGTGTCGTAGCCCTGCGGCAGGCGGCCGATGAAGTCGGCCGCGTGCGCCGCCTCGGCCGCGCCCCGCACCGCGGCGTCGCCCGCGTCGGCCAGACCGTAGGCGATGTTCGCGCGCACGGTGTCGTGGAACAGGATGGTCTCCTGCGTCACGATCCCGAGCTGGGCCCGCAGCGAAGCCACGGTGCACTCGCGCAGGTCCGCGCCGTCGAGCGTGATGCGCCCGGCGGTCGGGTCGTAGAAGCGCGCGAGCAGGTCCATGGCCGTGCTCTTGCCGGCCCCGCTCGACCCCACCAGCGCCACCACCTCGCCCCGCCGCAGCTCGAACGTGACGTCCTCCAGCACCGGCCGCCCGGGCTCGTAGGCGAACGAGACGCCCTCGTAGCGGATGCGCTCGGAGAACGCCGGCAGCCTCGGCGCCCCGGGCCGGTCCACGATCGCCGGCGCGGTGTCGAGCATGCCGAACACCCGCTGCGCGGCGGCCAGCCCCTGCTGGATGTTGGCGTTCACCTCCGCCAGGCTCTTGACGGGCGAGAGCGTGGTGAGCAGCGCCCCCACGAACAGCATGAAGGACTGCGGCGCGAGGCCCTGGCGCACGAAGATCTCGCGTCCCCCGAGCCAGAGCATGGCCACCGCCACCAGGACGATCGCGAACTCGCTCACCGGGCGCGCGGCCGCGGAGACCCGGCGCAGGTGCACGAAGGCGCGGTAGAAACCCTGGTTGGCCCCCTCGAACCGGCGTCGCTCGAAGTCCTCCATGCCGAAGGCCTTCACGACGCGCACCCCGGCGATGGACTCCTGCAGGATGGCGGTCATGTCCGACATGCGCTCCTGGGCCTGCCGGGAGCGCTTGCGCATCTTGCGACCGATGACGGCCAGCGCGAGCGTCACCGGCGGCACGATCAGGAGCGACAGCAGCGCGAGCTGCCACGAGGTGACGAAGATCCACACCAGCGCTCCGAGCAGGGTGAGCCCGTCCTTGACGAGGTTGCTGATGCTCGAGGCCAGCGCGGCGCGCAGGTACTCCATGTCGTTCGTGACGCGCGAGACCAGAGCGCCGGTGCGCCGCCCGTGGAAGAAGGAGAGCGAGAGGTCGTGGATGTGCCCGTAGAGCCCGGCGCGCAGGTCGCGGACCACCCCCTGCTCCACCGACACCATCAGGAAGGCCTGCAGGTAGTCGGCGAGGTTCTTGAGCAGGAAGATCACGATGAAGATGACGCAGATGCGCTCGAGCGCCACGAGCGGCCGCGCCTGCACCAGCCAGCGCTCACCGAGGCCCTTGAGCGGCTCGGGCCACCGCAGGCTCCCGTCGCGGAGTCCCCGGGTGGCGGCCGCGGGGAGCGAGGCGGCGGGGGGCGCGACCACCGCCGGGGCGGCCGCGCCCGGCGCGGTGACGGAAGCGCGCTCGAAGAGCACACCCATCAGCGGCGAGATGAGCCCCAGCGACACGAAGTTCGTGACCGCGAACAGGCCCATGCACGCCAGCGCCAGCGCGAGCCGGGCCCGGTAGGGCCGCAGGTAGCGCAGCAGTCGCAGGTACGCGGTCAAGGGCGGGCTTCCGGAGTCCGACGGGAGAAGCGGGCGCCTCCCGGCCGGCTGCGCCCGGTCACGCTAGTGCGCGGTGCCGGGGTCGCCCGCGGCGCGGCGGGGACGCGGACGGCTGGTGCGGGGGACGCGGCCGTCGCCGGGCTCCAGGTTGGCGGCGAGCCTGCCGAACAGGTCGAAGCCGTGGAAGTCGTCGAGCGAGTCCTCGGGTCGGGCGCTGAGCTCCCCGGACTCGACCAGGCGGAAGACGATGCGACCCACGTCCTCGCCGCAGTGGATGCCCCACTCGTGGAAGACCATGGGCGCCAGCAGCCCGAACTCGCGCCGGCCGAGCCGCACGAGGCCGCGCAGCAGCTCCTGCCCGGAGAGGTGGCGACGCTGCGGGTCGGAGAGGCGCTCGGGGGGCAAGGCCTGCACGGTGACGCCCAGGGCCGCCACCACGAAGCCGTAGGCCTCGCGACGGTAGCGCGGCTCCGTCTCGCGGATGCGGTCCACCGTGTCCCAGAACAGCAGGTCGGTCGAGCTCAAGGGGCGGTCCTCTCCAGGGGCCGATGGACTATAGGCCGAGCGCCCGCGGAGCGGCAAGCCGGCGCGGCCGCGCCGGACCGGGTGGGCGGCGCAGCACGCTCGGGCGGCCGTCCAGCGCGGGGTTCCGCCGCGGGTGGTCGAGGTTGTAGTGCAGGCCGCGGCTCTCGCGCCGCCGCCCCGCGCTCTCCACGATCAGGCTGCCCACGAGCGCGATGTTGCGCAACTCGACCAGGTCGCGGGACAGGCGCAGCCGCACGTAGTCGTCCTCGATCTCCTCGCGCAGCAGGGCGAGCAGGCGGGCCGCGTACCACAGGCGCTGGTCCGTGCGCACGATGCCGACCAGGTCCCACATCACGCGCCGCACGGCGTCCCAGTGGTGATCGAAGACCACGGTCTCGTGCGGAGGATGCGTCCCGCGCGCCTGCCACGCGTGGGCCCGCGGTGGGCCGGGGCTGGCGCGCAGCACCCGCCAGGCCTCGCGCGCGCCGTGGTGGGCGGCGACCAGTGCCTCCAGCAGCGAGTTGCTCGCCAGCCGGTTCGCGCCGTGCAGCCCGGTGCAGGCGGTCTCGCCGAGCGCCAGCAGCCCCGGCAGCGACGTGCGTCCCGCGAGGCTCGCGCGCACCCCGCCGCACATGTAGTGGGCGGCGGGGACCACCGGGACCGGCTCGCGCGTGAGGTCGAAGCCGAAGCGCCGCAGCGACGCGTAGACGCTGGGGAAGCGCTCGCGCACCCGCGCCGGCGGCAGGTGGGTGATGTCGAGGTAGACGTGGGGCTCGCCGCGGCGCTTCATCTCGCGGTCGATGGCGCGCGCCACGACGTCGCGCGGCGCCAGCTCGGCCATGCGGTGGTAGCGCGGCATGAAACGCTGGCCGTCGCGCGTGCGCAGCACGGCCCCCTCGCCGCGCAGGGCCTCGGTCAGGAGCAGCGACTTCGCCTCCGGGTGGTAGAGACAGGTCGGGTGGAACTGGACGAACTCGAGGTTCGCCACCGCGGCCCCGGCGCGGTAGGCCATGGCGATGCCGTCCCCCGTGGCCACGTCCGGGTTGCTGGTGTAGAGGTAGACCTTGCCGCATCCCCCGGTGGCGAGCACCGTGACCCGCGCGGTCACCGGCCGGATGGGCCCGGCACTCCTGCGGCAGTCCATGACGTAGGCGCCCCAGCAGCGCTCCCCGTCACGGCGGGCGCGGCGGCCACGCAGGCGGGATTCCAGGATCAGGTCCACGGCGAGCTGCTCTTCGACCAGCTGGATGCGGGCGTGGGCGCGCGCCCGCTCGAGCAGCACCCCCTCGATGGCCATCCCGGTGAAGTCCTTGGCGTGCACGATGCGCCGGGCCGAATGCCCGCCCTCGCGGCCCAGGGCGAGCCCGCGGCGGGTGCGGGTGAAGCGTACGCCGAGCGATTCCAGCTCGCGCACGCGCTCGGGCGCCTCCGTCACGACGCGGAGCACCACCGAGGGGATCGAGAGCCCGGCCCCGCACCGCAACGTGTCCCGCACGTGGCGCTCGAAGGAGTCGCCCGGACCGAAGACGGCGGCGATCCCGCCCTGGGCCCAGTTGGTGCTCGTGTCCTCGGCACCGCGCTTGCTCAGGACCACCACCTCGGCCCCGCGGTCGGCGCACTCGAGGGCCAGCATCAGCCCCGCGATCCCGCTCCCCAGCACCAGCACGTCCGCGTCCCTCATGCCTCCTCCCCTTCCAGCGTCAGCCGCTCCACCGCCTCGCCGCCCGCGACCCACCCCCACTCCACCTCCAGGACCGCCACGCCCGCTCCCGCCCCCGCCGGCCAGCGTACCGCGTCCTTCTCCGTGAGGAGCAGCCAGGCCTCCGCCGCCCGCGAGCGCTCCTGCTCGGAGCGCACCTCGGCGGCCGCGAACCAGTGATGGTCACGGTAGGCCGAGACCTCCGTCACCTCGAAGCCGGCCTCGCGCGCGCTGGCCGCCACCGCGGCCGGGTTGCCCGTGCCGGTCACGACCCGCACCCGCGCTCCTGGACCCGGCCCCGCACCCTCCAGGGCCCGCACGCCCGTCACGCGATGGCGGCCCGCCGCCATCACCGCGCCGGGCGCGTGCTCTCGCGCCTGCTCCAGCAGCGGCACGGCATCCTCGCCCGGCGCGAGGCGCGACACCACCACCACGCGCGCCCGCTGCAGCGCCCGCAGGGGCTCGCGCAGGCGCCCCGCAGGGAGCAGCCGTCCGCCCCCGAGCAGGTCGCGGGCGTCCAGCAGCACGATGTCCAGCGAGCGCGCCAGCCCCCAGTGCGAGAAGCCGTCGTCCACCAGCAGCAGGCGCGCGCCGGCGCCCGCGGCGGCCCGGGCCGACTCCCGCTTGTTGTCCCCCGCGAAGACCCGGCGCTCACCCAGCCCCCCACGGTACATCAGCTCCTCGTCGCCCCACCCCCCGGGCCCGGGACGGTAGCGACGGCACACCACGGCCGGCTCGTGGCCGCGCTCGAGCGCGCGCCGGGCCAGCCACAGCACCAGGGTGGTCTTGCCGGTCCCTCCCACGGTGATGTTGCCCACGCTGACGACGCGCGCCCCGACGCGCTCGGGACGCAGCAGCCCGCGGGCGTAGGCGCGTCGGCGCACCTCCCATGCGGCGCCGACGAGCGCGGCGCCGGCGGAGCGCAGCGCGCCCGTCATGCCGCCGGCCACAGGCCGCGCTCCGCGAGGCGCGCCAGCGTCCGCCCCGCCGTGCCCCGGCGCGCGTCGACCACCGCGCGAGCGTCGCGAGCGGCCCGCTCGCGCGCCGCCGGGTCCGCCAGCAGGGTGCCGAGGGCCTCGACGAGGTCCTGCTCGTCCGCCACCAGCCGCACGGCGTCCCGCGCCGCCAGCGCGCGCACCGCGTCGCGTTGGGTGGCGTGGTGCCGTCCCATCACGACCGCGGCCCCGCAGGAGGCGGGCTCGAGGGGATTGTGCCCGCCGTACGGGGCGAGGCTGCCCCCGACGAATGCCACGTCCGCCGCGGCGTACCAGCGGTTGAGCACCCCCAGCCGGTCGTCCCAGGTCCAGGCACCGGCATCTCTGCCCCCGGGCGGCGCCACGTGCTGCCCGGCCCGCGTCGCCTCGGCCCTCAGCTCGGCCGAGGCCCGCGGATGACGCGGCACGACCGCCACCTGCCAGGCTCCTCGCAGCTCCGCGGGCAGGCGTTTCCAGGCGCGCGCCAGCCGGGTCACCTCGCCGGGGCGCACGCTCCCCAGCACCAGCAGGGGGCGGTCGGCCTCCATGCCGAGGCCCGCGCGCGCCGCCGGGCGGTCCGCGGCGGGCGCGGGCAGGCTGTCGTCCTTCAGGTTGCCCGTCACCTCGCTGGCCTCGTCGCGCGCGCCCAGCAGTCGCCAGCGCTCGAGGTCCTCGGTGGTCTGGCACAGGACGGCCGCGAGCCCGGAGACGAGCGCCCGGAAGGGGGTCCCGAGGCGCCGGTAGCGCGCGAGGGACCGCTCGGAGAGACGCGCGCTCACCACCGCCACCGGCACGTCCCGGGCACGGGCGGCGAGCAACCAGTGCGGCCACAACTCGGTCTCGATCAGGAACAGGCGGCGGGGCCGCACCCCCGCGAAGAAGTGCCGGGTGGCCTGCGGGGAGTCCAGCGGCGCGATGGCGGCCGGCGCACCGAGCCGCGCGAGGCGCTCGCGGCCACCCAGGGTGGTCGCCGTCAGGAGGAGCCGGGCGGCCGGCTGGCTTGTGGTCATCTCGCGCAGCAGCGGAGCCACGGCAGTGGCCTCGCCCAGCGAGGCCGCGTGCACCCAGGCGTCGGCGGCGGCGGGCAGGCTGGTGTGACCGAGACGTTCGCGCCACAGCCCCCGCTCGCGCGGGGATATGAAGATGCGCGTCGCGGGAAGCACGGCGCCGAGGCAGGGCGCCAGCGCGCGGTAGGCGATCCAGGCGAGGCTCACGGGGCCTCCGCCGCGCGCGCGGCCACCGCGCGCGTATGGGCGTGCAGGACCTCCTCGAGCCGCCCGCGCCACGCCTCGACCTCGTCATCGCCGATCCCACCCGGGATGCGAACGGCCGCCCCGTAGCCGACCTCCACCCGCGCGAAGGGCCGGGGCACCCGGAAGCGGTCCCAGGAGCGCACGATCCAGTCGGCGCTGGCGCAGGCCGCCACCGGCACGACCGGCAGGCCCGAGCGGCTCGCCAGCTGGACGAGCCCGGGCTTGACCGTCCCCTCGGGTCCGAGCGGGCCGTCGGGGGTGAGGGCGAGCGCGCGGCCGCGCGCGGCCCACTCCAGCAGCTCGGCGACGCCGCTGCTGGCCCCCCGCGTGCTGGAGCCGCGCGCCGTCACGAAGCCGAGACGCTCGACGATCCCGGCGATGATCTCCCCATCGCGGCTGCGACTCACCAGCACCGCCGCGCCGCGGGCGCGATGGAGGTACGCGAGCGCCAGCAGGCGGGAGTGCCAGAAGGCGAAGATGCAGCGCCCGCCCGTGTCGGCCAGCGCACGCTCGTAGGCGGCGAGGCTCGCGGGCTCGATGCGCCAGGTGCTTCCGAGCAGGCGCACGAAGGCCGCGCCCAGCACGGTGGCGGCGGGCATCCACCAGGGCCGCTCGGGCGGGCGGCTCACGCGGCCAGCTCCCACAGCCACGCCGCCGCGCGCGCCGAGGCGCCGGGCCCGCCCAGCCGCTCGCGCACCACGCCCAGCCCCGAGCGGCAGCGGGCCCGCTCGGCGGGGTCGTCCAGCCAGCGCGCCAGCGTGTCCGCCAGGCGATCCGCGGTGAGCCCGCCCTGGAGCAGCTCCGGCGCCACCTCGCGCTGGGCCACGATGTTGGGCAGGCCGATGCGCGGCAGGCGCACCACGCGCTTCGCGATCTGGTAGTTGATCCAGCCGGTGCGGTAGACGATGACCTCGGGCGTGGCGAACAGCGCGGTCTCCAGCGTGGCGGTGCCGGAGGCCACCGCGCAGCAGGTGGAGAAGGCCTGCACGGCATGCGTACGGCCGGAGAGCGCGGTCACTCCCGCTCCGGCCCCCGCCCCCGGCGGGGCCTCGAGGCCCGGTGCCAGCGCGAGCGCGACCGCGAGGTCCGGCCGCGTGGAGCGCAGGCGCCGCGCCGTCTCCAGCATCAGGGCGCCGTGCGAGCGCATCTCGCCCGGCCGGCTGCCCGGCAGGAGGCCGAGGATGCGCGCGTCGGGACCGGCCCCGACCTCGCGCCGGAACGCGGCCTCGTCCACCTCGGGCGCGAGGCCCTCCACCAGCGGGTGGCCGAAGAAGCGCGCGTCCACGCCCGCCTCCCGGAACAGGGCCTCCTCGAAGGGGAAGATCACGGCGAGGCGGGACACCCAGCGGGCCATCTGCGCCGCGCGCTCGGGGTGCCACGCCCAGACCTGCGGGGCGATGTAGTAGAAGACCGGCACCCCCAGGCGGTGCAGCGCCGGGCCGAGGCGGAAGTTGAAGCCCGGCGAGTCCACCAGCACGGCCGCATGGGGGCTGAAGCCGCGCGTCACCTCGAGGAGCCTGCGGTAGATGGACCCGATGCGGGGGAGCCGCGCGACGACCCCCGAGAAGCCGATGACGGCGAGGTCCTCGACGTCGGCCACGCCCTCCACGCCCGCGGCGCGCAGGGCCGGTCCCGCCACGCCGCGGATCCGGCAGGGCCCGAGGCGCCGCAGCTCCGTCACCAGCCTGGCGGCATGACGGTCGCCCGAGGCCTCCCCCGCCACGATCAGGATGCGCCGCTCGCTCGTCCCGTCCACTGGAGGGCCCGCCGCTTCATGGCCTCGCGCACCTCGGCGGCGACCCGCACCGCCTCGCGTCCCGCGCGCGCGGGCGCGGCGCCGGCGCCCTCCGCGGCCGTCCCGCTCCCGGGCAGCGAGCGCAGGAACGCCGCCAGCTCCAGCGTGAGCGGCTCCTGGTCGCCCACCGGCAGGTTCTCCTTCGAGAAGGCCGCCGCCGCGCTCGCCAGGTCGGGGGCCGGGCCGAGGGCGCGCAGCCGGGCCGGGTCCACCCGCAGCATCTCGGCCGTCTTGCCGAACAGGTCCACGGCCACGTAGGCGTTGCTCTGGAAGAAGCGGATGCGCCGCAGCCGGTCCTGGGAGACGCGGCTGGCGGTGAGGTTCGCCACGCAGCCGCCCTCGAACTCGAGCCGCGCGTTGGCGATGTCCTCGTTGCCCGAGAGCACCGCCACCCCGACCGCGGAGATGCTCGCGAGCGGACGGCCGACCGCCTCGAGCACGATGTCGAGGTCGTGGATCATGAGGTCGAACACCACGTCGATGTCGAGGGAGCGCGGCTGGAACAGCGCGAGCCGGTGGGCCTCGATGAACTTGGGCTCCTGCACGTGCGCGCGGGCGGCACGCAGCGCGGGGTTGAAGCGCTCGACCTGCCCCACCTGGAGCGTCACCCCGGCGCGATCCGCGGCGGCGATCATGGCGTCGGCCTCCCCCACCGTGAGCGCCATGGGCTTCTCCACCAGCACGTGGCGTCCGGCCGCGGCGGCCTGCTCCACCGCCTCGCGGTGGTCCACCGTGGGCACCGCCACCGAGACGGCCTCGCAGGCGGCGAGCAGGGCCTCGGGGGTGGCGAAGGCGCGGCAAGCGTGCCGCTCGGCCACCTCGCGGGTCCGCGCCGCGTCGCGGTCGTGGACTCCCACCAGCTCCGCCTCGGGCAGCATGTGGTAGACGCGGGCATGCTTCTCCCCCCACACCCCCACGCCCCAGACCCCGGTCCGGACGGCCATGGTCAGCGCGTGAGCCCGCGCGCCGAGGTCTCGGCGAACCGGGCGAGGTGCTCGACCTCGGCGACCCCGGGGAAGGCGACCCGCATCTCGCCGGCCGCCTCGGCGACCGTGAGGCCCTTGCGGAACAGGATGCGGTAGGCCTCGTCGATGGCCGCGATGGTCTCCGCCGAGAAGCCCCGCCGTTCGAGCCCGACGCGGTTGATGCCCGCGAGCCGTGGCGGGTTGCCCGCGGCCTTGATGTACGGCGCCACGTCCTGGGTGATGCGTGAGGCGCCTCCCACCATGGCGTGGCAGCCGATGCGGGTGAACTGGTGCACCGCGGTGGCGCCTCCGACGATGGCCCAGTCCCCGACGCTGATGTACCCCGCGAACTGCACGGCGTTGGCCACGATCACGTGGTCCCCGATGGAGCAGTTGTGCGCCACGTGCGCGTACGCCATGAGCAGGCAGTGGCTGCCGATGCGGGTGGTCGCTCCCGGGTCGGTGGCCAGATTGGCGGTCACGTACTCGCGGACCACGGTGTGCTCGCCCACCTCGAGGTGCGACTCCTCGCCGCTGTACTTGAGGTCCTGGGGCGGGCTGCCGAGCACCGCGCCGTGGTGCAGGTGGCAGTCGGGCCCGATGCGCGTCCAGCCCGTGACCAGCGCGTGGCTGTCCACGCGCGTGCGGTCGCCCAGCTGGACGTGGGGGCCGATGACCGCACCGGGTCCGACGACCACGTCCACGCCCAGGCGCGCCCCGGGGTCCACGAAGGCGGCCGGATGGAGGGTCGTGCTCACGCAGGCCGCCGGTCCACCACGGTGGCCATGAGCTCGGCCTCCGCCACCAGCTGCCCGTCCACGAAGGCCTCGGCCCTCATCTTCGAGATGCGGTTCTTGAGCTTCAGCAGCCGGACGACGAAGCGCAGCTGGTCGCCGGGGGTGACCGGGCGACGGAACTTCGCGCCGTCGATGCTCATGAAGTACATGAGCTTGTCGTTCGGATCGTCCACCGAGTGCAGCAGCAGCAGGCCACCCGCCTGCGCCATGGCTTCGATGATCAGCACCGCCGGCATGATGGGATGCCCGGGGAAGTGTCCCTGGAAGAACGGCTCGTTGATGGTGACGTTCTTGAGCGCCTCGATGTGGCTCCCCTCCTCGAGCGCGATGACGCGATCCACCAGCAGCATGGGGTAGCGGTGGGGCATGATGTCGAGGATGGAGGTGATGTCCCACTCGCCCGGGGGCCCCCCCGCGCGCCGGCCCGGCAGCGGCAGCGTCTCCTTGAGGCGCTTGACGAAGGCCACGTGGCTCTCGTGCCCCGTCCGCACCGCCGTGACGTGGCCGAGCACGGGGGCGCCCAGCAGGAACAGGTCACCGAGCAGATCGAGGACCTTGTGCCGCACGAACTCGTCCGGGAAGCGCAGCGGCGGGTTCAGGATGCGGTCCTCGCCGACCACCACGGCGCTCTCCATGCGACCGCCCTTGATCCAGCCGGCCTGGCGCAGGCCCTCGATGTCGCGTTCGAGCACGAAGGTGCGGGCCGGGGCGATCTCGCGCAGGAAGGTGCCGGGGTCGATGTCGAGCGTGAGGGTCTGCGTGCCGACCAGCGCGTGGTCGTAGACGATGGTGAAGGTGAGCCGGCAGCCGTTGAAGGGCACCGCGGTCAGCTCCACGCCGCCCTCGGCCCAGTGCACCGTCTTGGTGATCTTGATGTGCCGCTTCGGCCGCGTCTGCTCCACGAGCCCCGCGCCGAGCAGGGCCTCGGCGATGGGCTGGGCGCTCCCGTCCGCGGGCTCGGGGATCTCCATGCGGTCGGTCTCGATGACGACGTTGTCGATCCCGAGGCCGGCCACCGAGGCCAGCACGTGCTCCATGCTGTGGATCTGCACGCCGTCCTGCTGCAGGATGGTGCGGCGCCCGGCCTGCGGATCGAAGAAGGCGTTCTCGGGGCGCACGTCCACCGCCGGGGAGCCCGGGAGGTCCGAGCGCACGAAGCGCACACCGGAGTTCTCGGGAGCCGGGCGGAACACCACGTGGCCGCGCTCGCCGGTGTGCAGTCCCACGCCCTCGAGGGTGACCGGGCGCGCCAGGGTCTTCTGCATCCGGGGCATCAGCGCACCTCCTCCCGCTCGTGCCTCGCCTCGATGGCCTCCAGCTTCTGCTCGAGCGCCCGGGTCCGCTGGAAGAGCTGTGGGAGCTTCTGCAGCAGCACGTGCAGGCGCTTCCAGGCCGAGTGGTTCACGGCGGGATAGCCCGAGACCACCTCCCGCGGCCCCACGTCCTTGGTGACCCCGCTCTGCGCGCCCACCATGGCGCCCTTGCCGACGCGGATGTGCCCGGCGAGCCCGACCTGGCCGCCCAGCGTGACGTAGTCCTCGAGCTTCGTGCTGCCCGAGATGCCGACCTGCGCCACGATGATGCAGTGCCGGCCGATGTCCACGTTGTGGCCGATCTGGACCAGGTTGTCGATCTTGGTCCCGTCCCCGACGCGGGTGCTGTCGGTGGTCGCGCGGTCGATGCAGGTGTTGGCTCCGATCTCGACGTCGTCGCCGATCACCACGTTGCCCACCTGCGGCACCTTGTGGTACCGGCCCGCGTCGAAGGCGAATCCGAAGCCGTCCGCGCCGATGACCACCCCCGCGTGCACGATGCAGCGCTCGCCGATCACGCACTCCTCCCGCACGGTGACGCGGGGGTAGAGGTAGGTGTCCTCGCCGATGGCCGCCTTGGCGCCGACGTAGCCGCCCGCCATGACGACCGCGCGCGCGCCGACACGGGCGCCCGACTCCACGACACAGTGCGGACCGATCGAGACCCCCTCGCCCAGCACGGCGTCCGGGGCCACCACGGCGCTCGGATGCACGCCGGGCGCAGGCCGGTAGAGGTCCGGCCGGAAGACGCGGACCGCCTTCTGGAAGGCGAGGTACGGATTGTCCACCTGGAGGAGGGGGATCGCGCACTCGCGCGGCTGGCGGTCGCAGATGACGGCGGAGGCGCGGGTCTCGGCGAGGTGGGACTCGTACCGGGGGTTCGCGAGGAAGGTGACGTCGCCCGGCAGGGCCTCGCGGATCCCTGCCACCCCGCGGATGACGGTGGAGCCATCGCCCACGACGGCGCCACCCAGCTCGACGGCCAGCTCCGCCAGCGTCTTCGTGATCATGGTCGCGGCCTCCCTACCGGCCCGCTCCGCTCGACGCGCGGGCGCTCAGCTCCGTGAGCACGTCCGGCGTGATGTCCATGGTCTTGTCGGCGTAGATGATGAACCCGCTGGCCGCGTCGAACACCAGGTTCAGGCGCTTGTCGCCCGCGACCTTCTCGACCGCGGCCCGGATCTGTTGGACCACCTCGCCGGTGGCGCGTTCGTTCTCCTGCGCGGCCCGGCCCGACGGTCCCCAGACGTCCTGGATGAACTTCTCGTAGTCGCTGATGGCCTTCTGCAGCGCCTCCTCCTTCTCCTGGCGCTTGGCGGAGGAGAGGATCGGCGACTGGTCGCGCACCTCGGCGCGCAGCTGGCTGACCGCCCGCTCTTTCTCGGCGGCCTCGTCCCGCCAGCCCTGGACCTGGCGGTCGAAGCGCGCCTGGGCCTCCTGGGCGGCCTTGTACTCGAGGAAGATGCGCCCCGAATCGATGTAGCCAAAGAGCATCTCGGCGCTCGCGGGGCCGCTCGCGAGCGCCAGCAGCGCCAGCGCGGCGGCGGCCGCACCGACGGCGTGGCGGAGGAGCGTATGGCGGTTCATCGTGCCTCGTCGGGCCGGGTCACCCGTGGCCCGGGTCAGAAGTTGATGTTGCCCAGCAGGAAGTGCCCCCTGGCGCGCGGCCCGTCATCCCGGTTGAAGCCGTAGCCGTAGTCGAAGCCGATGTTGCCGAGCAGGGGGATCTCCATGCGGAAGCCGATGCCGGCGCCCATCTTCAGCTTGAACGGCCGGATCTCCTTCCACTGGTCCCACGTGTCGCCCGCGTCGAAGAAGAGCACACCGTGGAGCGGGTGGACAACAGGGAACTGTTGTTCGACGGTGTAGATGGCCATGTAGCGGCCGCCCGGGTAGCGCACCCGGGTGGCGCGATAGGTCGTGTCCGGGGGCGTCTTGCTGTTGTCGATCGTGCCGATCTCCCGGAAGTCCCGGATGAACTTCTCGGGGACGATCTGGTAGTCGTCGTAGCCGCGCAGGGGATCCGCGACGCTGCCGCCGCCCAGGCGGAAGCGCTCGTACGGGGGCACCCCCGCGTGCTGCCCCGCCCAGATGCCGAGCACCCCGAAGCGCGCGCGCAGCATGGTGGTGAGGCGCTTGTGGACCGACGGCAGGTAGATGCGCCCCTCCATGCGGTTCTTGATGTAGTTGACGGCGCCCAGGAAGGGCCCACCCGCGAACTCGCTCGACAGGATGAGGCGGGTGCCGCGCGTGGGGTAGAAGGCATTGTCCTGCGAGTTGCGGTTGAAGTCGAGGTTGAGGCTGCTGGTCCGCACCGGGTGGCCGGTGCTGATGCCCGCGAGCACGACCTGGTCCTGGAGCGTGGGCGATGCGGCGTACTGGCTGATGGTCACGTCCTCGAGGCTGTAGCCGATGGAGCCGCGCGAGTAGTCCGGCCAGGGGAGCGGCCGGCCGATCCGGACCGAGCCGCCGCGGCGCTTCTCCTTGTAGAGGTCGCGGTCGGTCATGCTGTTGAAGGCCGAGAAGCCCAGCAGCGTCGGGGTGTCGCGGAACCAGGGCTCGGTGAAGCTCAGGAAGTAGTCGCTGCGCCGGTTCCCGCGCTCGAGGTGCAGCGACAGGCTCTGGCCGTTGCCCAGCACGTTGTTGTGCCCCAGCTCGACGAACCCCGTCAACCCCATCTCGCCCGTGTAGCCCGCCCCGGCCGAGGCGGTGCCCACCTGCTTCTCCTTGACCTTGATGTTGATGTCCACGTCCGTGCTGTCCGCGGGCGAGAAGTCGGGGATGACCTCCTCGAACAGCCCGAGGCGGGACAGGTCGCCCTGCGTGCGCATGAGCGCCGAGCGCCGGAAGCGCTCGCCCTCGTGCAGGTCGATCTCGCGGCGGATGACCTTCTCCCGCGTGCCCCGGTTCCCGGTGATGTTGACGAACCGGACCCGCGAGGGCTGACCCTCGGTGACCCGGTAGTCGAGGTCCACGACGTTCGAGTCGCGCACGGTCTCGTGGGGCTCGATGCCGACGTAGAGGTACCCCTGCTCCGCGTAGGCGGAGTAAGCCAGGCCCTGCACCCGCTCGATCTTGGAGATGTCGTAGCGCTCGAGCGGCTTCCCCTTCCAGAGGGGATCCAGATCGCTCGCGGGCACGACCCTCGTCCCCGACCACGACACCTTCCCCATGACGTAGGGGCGCCCCTCGTCGACCGAGACCACCAGGGTCAGCTTGCGGGGGTCGGACGTGGTCGTCACCTCGCGACCCGTCACGCGCATGTCGCGGTGGCCGCGGCTGCGGTAGAAGGCCTCGAGCTTCTCCTGGTCCTCCGCCGCCTCCTCGTCCTTGACCTCTCCCCCGCCGAAGAACCCCTTGGCGCGGGTCTTGAGGTGCTTCTTCAGCGTCTTCGCGGGGAAGGCCTGCGCGCCGGCGAACTCGACGCCCGTGATGCGAACCTTGGCGCCCTCCTGGATGGCGAAGCGCACGCGCACCCCGCCGGCGGCCAGGGTGTCGGTGGACGCCTCCACGGTGGCCCGGGCGAAGCCGTCGTCGCGGTAGTACCTCAGCAGGGAGTCCACCTGCGTCTGCACCACGACGGGCGAATAGACCTCGCCCACGCGCAGCGTCGCCTTCTTCTCGAGATCCGAGGTCTGGCGCTTCTTGTTGCCCGTGAACTCGATCTGGGCGATGCGCGGGCGCTCGCGCACGTGGATGACGAGGTCGATGCGGTCCCCGCGCGGCTCCTGGTCCACGGAGACGTCGCTGAAGAGGCCGAGGGCGAAGAGCTTGCGCAGCCCGCGCCGCACCGCGTCCTCGGCGAACCGGGAGCCGGGGGGCACGTCGAAGGTGCGCACGATCCGCAGGCTGTCCGTGAAGGCGTTCCCGGTCACGCGGATGACGCCCACCCGCAGGTCGGCGGGCGCGGCCGGTCCGGCGCCCGTCTCCGGGGCCGGGATCACGGCCGCGCTGTCGGCGGCGGCCGCTGGGGTCTGCGTCTCCGGCGCGGCCGCCCAGGCGGCCCCCGGGATCAGGCTGGCGAGCAGCAGCAGGACGGGAAGGACGTCAACCTCCCGGGCTCGCCGGCGCGGCTGCACCGGTCGGCGGTCGTTCGGCGGCGGGATCGCCCGCCCGGGTCTCGAAGTGCAGCTGATCCTCTCTCTGCTCGACGTGGACGGTGCCACCGCCCTTGAGCTGTCCGCGCAGGACGTGCTCCGCGAGCGGGTCCTCCAGGAGCCGCTGGATGGCCCGCTTGAGCGGCCGGGCGCCGAGCGAGGGGTCGAAGCCGCGCTCCATGAGGAACTCCGAGGCCTCGTGGGTGATCTCCAGGGTGATGTCCTGGGCGCGGAGCCGGTCCTGCACCTGTCCGAGCAGGATGCCGACGATGGCCCGCATGTCGTCGCGCGTGAGCGCGTGGAACACGATGACGTCATCGACGCGGTTGAGGAACTCCGGGTTGAAGGTGCGCTTCAGCTCCTCCTGGACCGTGCTCTTGATCGAGGCGAACTGCTGCTCGCTGCCCTCGAGCTGCTTGAAGCCGAGGTGCTTGCCGCCCGCCACGATCTGCCGGCCGCCCAGGTTCGAGGTCATGATGATGACCGCGTTCTTGAAGTCCACGCGGCGGCGCGCGGAGTCCGTCAGCACCCCGTCGTCCAGCACCTGGAGCAGGACGTTGAACACGTCCGGGTGCGCCTTCTCGATCTCGTCGAGCAGCACGACGGAGTAGGGCTTGCGCCGCACCTTCTCGGTCAGCTGCCCGCCCTCCTCATACCCCACGTACCCCGGCGGCGCTCCCACCAGTCGCGAGACCGAGAACTTCTCCATGTACTCGGACATGTCGATGCGGATCAGGGCGTCCTCGTCGTCGAACAGGAAGGCGGCCAGTGCCCGCGCCAGCTCGGTCTTCCCCACGCCCGTGGGCCCGAGGAAGATGAAGGACCCGATGGGCCGCTTGGGATCGCGCAGGCCCACGCGGTTGCGCCGCACCGCGCGCGACACCGCCGCGACGGCCTCGTCCTGGCCGACCACGCGCTTGCGCAGCTCGTCCTCCATGCGCAGCAGCTTCTGCGTCTCCTCCTCGGCCAGCTTCACCACCGGGATGCCGGTCATGACCGAGAGCACGGAGGCGATCAGCTCCGCGTCGACCTCGACCTCCTTCTCGCGCTTGGACTCGCTCCAGGTCTTCTTGAGCTCGTTGCGCCGGGCCCGCAGCTCCTTCTCCTTGTCCCGCAGGCGGGCGGCCTTCTCGTACTCCTGCCCGCGGATGGCCGACTCCTTCTCCTTGATCACCTCCTCGAGCTTCTGCTCGAGCTCGTGGATCTCGGAGGGGACCGTGGTCACCGAGAGGCGTGCGCGCGCGCAGGACTCGTCGATGACGTCGATGGCCTTGTCCGGGAAGAAGCGGTCGTTCATGTAGCGGTCGGCGAGCTTCACCGCCTGCACCAGCGCCTCGTCGGTGATCTTGACGCCGTGGTGCGCCTCGTACTTGTCGCGCAGCCCCATGAGGATGGCGATGGTGTCCTGGACGCTCGGCTGGTCCACCGTGATGGGCTGGAAGCGCCGCTCGAGCGCGCCGTCCTTCTCGATGTACTTGCGGTACTCGTCCAGGGTGGTCGCCCCGATGCACTGCAGCTCGCCGCGCGCCAGCGCGGGCTTGAGCATGTTGGAGGCGTCGATCGCGCCCTCCGCCCCGCCCGCCCCCACGATGGTGTGCAGCTCGTCGATGAAGATCACGGTGTCGCGCGACTCCCGGATCTCGTTCATGACGGTCTTGAGGCGCTCCTCGAACTGACCGCGGTACTTGGTGCCCGCCACCACCGCCGCCAGGTCGAGCGTCACGATGCGCTTGTTCTTGAGGCTCTCCGGCACCTGGGAGGAGATGATGCGCTGCGCCAGGCCCTCGGCGATGGCGGTCTTGCCCACGCCGGGCTCGCCGATCAGCACCGGATTGTTCTTCTTGCGGCGCGACAGCACCTGGATGACGCGCTCGATCTCCTTCTCGCGCCCGATCACCGGGTCGAGCTTGCCCTCGCGCGCGAGCTGCGTGAGGTCGCGGCCGAACTGGTTGAGGGCGGGCGTCTCGGGGCGCTCCTCCCCGCGCTCCGCCGTGCCCTGGCCGGAGGGCGTGCCGCCCAGCAGCTTGAGGGTCTCCTCGCGCACGCGCTTGCGGTCCACGCCCAGCTCGAGCAGCACCTTCGCCGCCACGCCCTCGCCCTCGCGGATGAGGCCCAGCAGCAGGTGCTCGGTGCCCACGTAGTTGTGGCCGAGGGCGCGCGCCTCCTCCACCGCCAGCTCCAGCACGCGCTTGGCGCGCGGGGTGAACGGGATCTCGCCGATGGTCATGGTGCCGCCCGACGGGCTCACCATGTTCTCGACCTCCTGGCGGATGCGGTCCAGGTCGAGACCGAGGTTGTTGAGCACCGTGGCCGCGATGCCCTCGCCCTCGCGGATGACGCCCAGCAGCAGGTGCTCGGTGCCGATGTAGTCGTGCTGCAGCCGGGCCGCCTCCTCGCGTGCGAGGTAGATGACCTTCCGGACGCGTTCGGTGAACTTGTCATGCATAGGAGATGGTCTTCCCCTCTAGGTGCTGGGCCCGCCCTCGCGCTCGGCGGCGGCGAGCCGCTCGCGCACGAGCTGGGCGCGGTAGACGTTCCGTTCGGCCGGGGTCAGCTCCTCCCCGTGGACACGCTGCAGGTGGGCCGGCTGGGTGAGCACCAGCAGCTCGTTCAGGACGCGCAGCGGGCAGAGGCCGGGCAGCCCGAGCGCCACCCCGAGCCGCACCGCCGAGCACAGGTTGATGACCTCGCGCGAGTGGATGGTCCGGCAGTGGCGCAGCGTCCCGTAGGCCCGCCACACCTTGTCCTCAATCTGGACGCGCGCGTCCCGCATCATGCGCTCGCGCGCCTTCTCCTCGGTCTCGATGATCTGCCGCGCCACGCGCTCCAGGATCTCGATGGAGTCGCGCTCGCTCCGGCCCAGCGTGGTCTGGTTCGAGACCTGGAACAGGTTGCCCATGACCTCGCTGTGCTCCCCGTAGAGGCCGCGCACGTTGAGCCCCACCTGCATGATGCTCTTCAGCACGCGCTGGATCTCGTCCAGCAGCACCAGCGCCGGCAGGTGGATGAGCACCGAGGCCCGGAGCCCCGTGCCGGCATTCGTCGGGCAGGCGGTCAGGTAGCCGATCTCCTCCGAGAAGGCGAAGTCGAGCGACTGGTCGAGCTCGTCGTCAGCGGAGTCCGCCGCGCCCCAGGCCTCGGCCAGCTGGAAGCCGGGCGCCAGGGCCTGCAGGCGTAGGTGGTCCTCCTCGTTGATCATCAGCGACAGGCGCTCCTCCGGCGCCACGACGATGCCCCGCGGGCGCGCGCCGTCGCCCAGCTCGTGCGAGACGAGATGGCGCTCGACCAGCACCTGGCGGTCGAGGGGCGTCAGGTCGCCCATGCGCAGCAGCAGGCTGCCGTCGAAGCTGGCGGCCCGCTGGGCGGCGCCCGAGACGCTCATGAGCACGCCCTGCAGTTGCTCGTCGCGGGCGCGGTGCGTGAACGGGACGCTGCGCAGGTTGCGCGCGAGGCGGATGCGGCTCGAGAGCACGAGGTCGGCGTGCGGTCCCTCGCCCGAGAGCCAGCGTGCGGGACGCCCGACCAGGTCGTCGAAGCTGCGCGGCGGCGGCAGGGCGGGGCTCACGGCTTGCCCTCCGAGCCGGCGCGCGACTCCTCCTCGAGCCGGCGGATCTCGTCGCGCAGCACGGCGGCGCGCTCGAACTCCTCGCGCTCGACCGCCCGCTGCAGCTCGTCGTGCAGGCGCTGGATCTGGCGGAAGCGCGACGCTCCCTCCCCCTCGCCCGCGGGGCGCTTGCCACGGTGGCGGGTGTCGCCGTGGATGCGGCGCAGCAGGGGCCGCAGCTGGAACTGGAAGGCCGCGTAGCACTCGGCGCAGCCGAGCCGGCCGGTCTCACGGAAGCCGGAGTAGAGCATCCCGCAGCGCGGGCAGGCCACGCTGCCGACGCGCTCCTCCTCGGTGGTGGTCATGTCGTCCACCATCTTGACGAGCAGGTCGGCGATCTCGAACTGCTGCTTCTTGGAGGCGGCGTGCAGCCCCTTCTCCTCGGCGCAGCGCTCGCACACGTGGATCTCCGACATCTTGTTGTCGTGGATCTCGGTGAAGTGCACCGTGGCGGGGTTCTTCCCGCAGATCTGGCAGAGCATCCCTGTCCCTCAGGCCGCGGCCGTGAGCCGGCCGCCCTCCAGCAGGAGCACGCGGTCGGCGACGGCGGCGAGCCTATCATTGTGCGTGACCACCACAAACGTCTGCTGCCGCTCGCGCGCGAGCGTCGCCACGAGCTCGTGGAGCGCGGCCGCCGAGCGCTGGTCGAGGTTGCCCGACGGCTCGTCGGCCAACACCAGCTCGGGCCGCGCCACCAGCGCCCGCGCCACCGCCACGCGCTGGGCCTCCCCGCCCGAGAGCTGCGCCGGACGATGGTCCCAGCGCTCGCCCAGCCCGACCGCGACGAGCGATTCCTGGGCGCGCGCACGCGCGACCGCGGGGCGCTCTCCGGCGATGAGCAGCGGCAGCATCACGTTCTCCTCCGCGCTGAACTCGGGCAGCAGGTGGTGGAACTGGAACACGAAACCGAGACGGCGCGCCCGGAAGGACGCCATCTCGTGGTCCCGCAACGCGTCGAGGCGACGGCCCCGAACCTCCACAGTGCCGGCATCGGCTCGGTCGAGTGTCCCGAGGATGTTCAGCAAGGTGCTCTTGCCCGAGCCGGACGCCCCGAGGATAGCCACTATCGTGCCACCCCGCACCTCCAGGTCCACCCCCTTCAGGACCTCCAGCTTGCCACGCGGGGTGTCATAGGCCTTGCAGAGGCCGCTCGCGCACAGCGCCGGCGGGGCCTGCTCATCCATTGCGGCAGCGCCATTTGAGCGGTCGTCGTTCATGTGCGTTCTCAACCCTGGCGCCGGATGGCCTCGACCGGGTCGAGGAGCGAGGCCCGCCAGGCCGGGTACAGGGATGCGACCAGACACAGGACGAAGGCGGCCAGGACCACGGCCACGAAGTCCCCCGCCTCGGGCCGCACGGGCAGGCGCTCGATGAAGTAGACGTCCCCCGGCAGCCTCACGAACGGGTAGCGCTTCAGCACGGCGATCAGGGTCGAGCCCAGGGCGGTCCCCAGCGCCGTGCCCAGCCCGCCGATGAGGAGGCCCTCGGCCAGGAAGACCGCCAGCACAGTGCGGCGCCGGGCCCCGAGCGAGCGCAGCACGCCGATGTCCCGGCGCTTCTCCAGGACCACCATGAACAGCGTGCTGACGATGTTGAAGGTCGCCACGAGCACGATCAGGGCCAGGATCAGGAACATCACGGTCTTCTCGAGCTTCATCCAGGTGAAGAGGTTCCGGTTCAGCTCGATCCAGTTGTTGGAGCGGAGCCCCGGCGTGTGGACGGCCTGCAACAGGTCGGCCGCCACCCGGGGGGCCGAGAACATGTCGGTGATGCGCACGGAGATGCCGGTGACGGCCGGGCCCAGCTGGAAGAAGTCCTGCGCCGCCGGGATGGAGGTGAAACCCAGACTCGAGTCGTAGGTGTAGAGCCCGGACGAGAACACCCCCACCACCCGGAACTCCCGCAGGCGGGGCGTGAATCCCAGGGGCGATGCGCCGCCCTCCGCCAGCGAGGCGAGGACCACGCGGTCGCCGACGCGCGCGGCGAGTCGGCCCGCCAGCTCGACGCCGAGCACGATGCCGGGGAGGCCGCCCGCGGTGCGCAGCGGGATCGAGTCCAGCGGGGGCTGGATGTTGCGCCCGACGGTGGTGACGCTGCGCTCGGCATGCAGGTCCACGCCCTTCACGATGAGCCCCTCGGTGAGGCCGTCGTGGAAGATCATGGCCTTGGTGTAGGTGAAGGGCGCCACGCCCTCCACGCCCGGCTGGCGCGCCACGACCGCCGCCAGGGCGTCGGCCCGGGTGATGCCCGCGGCGGTCTCTCCCAGCAGCACCACGTGCGCGTCGGTGCCCGCGATGCGGCTCTGCACCTCGCTCTCGAAGCCGTTCATGACGGCGAGCACGGTGAGGAGCGCGGTGACGCCCACGGCCACCCCTCCCACCGAGATGCCGGTGAGCAGGGTGATGAACCCGCTCTGCCGGTGCGTGCGCAGGTAGCGGCTCGCGATCCAGAGCGGCAGGTTCACCGGGGCGCCTTCCCGGGCGGCGGCTCGGGCGCGGCCGGCGCCTCGTCCTCCTCCCCCGGCTCGCCCAGGCCCTCCTCGGGCCGCAGCTGCGGGAAGAGGATGACGTCGCGGATGGAGCGCGAGTCGGTCACCAGCATGACGAGCCGGTCCACGCCGATGCCCACCCCTCCGGTGGGCGGCATGCCGTACTCGAGCGCCCGCACGTAGTCGTGGTCCATCATCTGCGCCTCCTCGTCGCCCTGCGCGCGGCGCGCCATCTGCGCCTCGAAGGCGGCGCGCTGCGCGGCCGGGTCGTTCTGCTCCGAGAAGGCGTTCGCCAGCTCCATGCCGGCCCCGTACACCTCGAAGCGCTCCACCACCCCGGGGCGCGCCCGGCTGGCGCGCGCGAGCGGCGAGACCTCGACCGGGAAGTCCACGACGAAGCACGGCTGCACGAGCCCCGGCTCCACCAGCTCGCCGAACAGCGCGTCCAGCAGGCCACCCGCGCCCGTGCCGGGGCGGGTCTCGAGGCCGCGCGCCGCGCAGAGGCGCCCGAGCTGCGCCGCGTCCAGCGCCGAGACATCCTCGCCCGCGGCCCGGCTCACCTCGTCCAGCATCGACAGGCGCGGCCAGGGCGCGGCGAAGTCCAGGGCCTGGCCCTGGTAGGTCACCTGCAGCGCGCCGGTCGCCGCCTCGACGGCGCGGCGCACGAGCCCCTCGGTGACCCCCATCATGTCGTAGACGTCGGCGAAGGCCTGGTAGTACTCCAGCAGCGTGAATTCGGGGTTGTGCGAGCGGTCCATCCCCTCGTTGCGGAAGTCGCGCGAGAACTCGTACACGCGCTCGAGGCCCCCGACCACGAGCCGCTTGAGGTAGAGCTCGTCGGAGATGCGCAGGTAGAGATCCATGTCGAGCGCGTTGTGGCGGGTGACGAAGGGGCGGGCGAACGCCCCGCCGTAAAGCGGCTGCAGGACCGGCGTGTCCACCTCGAGGTAGCCGTGCGCGTCGAGGAAAGCCCGCATCGCGGCCACCAGGCGGGCGCGGCGGCGGAAGACCTCGCGCACCTCGAGGTTCATGAACAGGTCGGCGTAGCGCTGGCGGAAGCGCGTCTCGGGGTCCCGGAGCCCGTGCCACTTCTCGGGCAGCGGGCGGATGGACTTGGCGAGCAGCTCGAGGCCCTCCGCGCGCACCGTGATCTCACCCGTGCGGGTGCGGAAGACGGGGCCCTCCACCCCGATCCAGTCCCCCACGTCGAGCAGTTCGTAGCGCCGGAAGCCCTCGCCCATGCCGTCGGCCCGGAAGTAGAGCTGGATGCGGCCGCTGCCGTCGAGGAGATGGGCGAAGCCGGCCCGGCCGTGCCCGCGCAGGCTCATCGCCCGGCCGGCCACCCGCACCCGCGTTCCCGGCTCGGGGGTCACGGCCTCCCCCCAGCCGAGGATCTCGGCGGCGTGGTGCGTGGGCTCGAAGCGGTACGCGTACGGCGACACGCCGAGCGCCCGCCACTGGGCGAGCTTCTCCTCGCGCTGGCGCATCAACTCGTGCAGGGACATGGGCCTCTCCGTCCTTGGGGTCCGGGCGGCACCGCGCAGGCAGGCGCCGAACCGCCCGACTCTAGGGACCCCACGCGCGGAGTGTCAAGGAAGGCGGGCCGCGCCGTCGGGATCGGGCGCGCTCGGCGCGGAAGGCGGACCCGGGGCGCTTCGATCAGCGCGCGTCCCCGCCGCCCCGGTGCAGGTTCTCGAGCGCCAGCTTGCCGGCGGTCGGGTCCACCGCGACCGCGTACTCCCCGGTGAAGCACGCGCGGCAGAAGTTCCGCGGCTCGCGCTCACAGGCCAGCAACCCCTCGAGCGAGAGGTAGCCCAGCGAGTCCACCCCGAGGTAGTCCCGGATCTCGTCCACGCTCTTCAGGGCCCCGATCAGCTCCCGGCGGCTCGGGGTGTCGATGCCGTAGAAGCACGGGTGCGTGATGGGCGGGGAACCCACGCGGAAGTGCACCTCGCGCGCGCCGGCGC
>Ga0315295_10000729_pt1 | contig 28098 bp, 22 predicted proteins | sample YL17G14_0_MG_FD_204453 | JGI IMG/M metagenome (GOLD analysis project Ga0315295, IMG submission 204453) | Sediment microbial communities from Yellowstone Lake, YNP, Wyoming, USA - YL17G14_0 | ecosystem: Environmental > Aquatic > Freshwater > Lake > Sediment | place: USA: Wyoming | collected... | reverse complement strand
ATGAAATGGTCTGACAGCATAAGAACATCCCTAGCAAGGGGGTATTTTCTTAGGTCAATAGGGTCGCCAGGCAGGATCAAGATCCTGAGCCTCGTTGTTGGTGAGTCGCCGTGGTTGGCTGCCATCAGCGTTTATTGTATAGATTTCCCAGTTGCCGTCGCGGTCGGAAGCGAAGGCAATCTGTGCGCCATCAGGCGACCAGGCCGCACCCCAATCTTGGGCCGGGTTGTCAGTCAACCGTCGGACATTGCCGCCATTGACATCCATGACATAGATATCCCAGTTGCCGTCGCGATAGGAGGTGAAGGCGATTTGCGAACCATCGGGTGACCAGGCCGGAAAATAGTCCGTGTTGTCGTTGTCGGTCATCTGCTGAACATTACTGCCATCGGCGTCCATAATGTAGATTTCATTGTCACCGTTTCGGTCTGAAGAAAAGACGATACGCAGGCCGTCGGGTGACCAGCCAGGAGAAGCATTGATCTGATTGGTGACCCCGCGCGTCAACTGCCGAAAGTTGCTGCCAACAACATCGATCACAGAAATACTGAAATATTGGTGAGTATGATAGATGAAGACGATCTGTTTACCATCCGGGGACCAATCGGGTCCGGCCATCGCGCGATTGCGAGAAATCACTTGCTGCTGATTGCTGCCATCGACGTCTATCGTGTAGATGCCTCCCATGTAAGGCGCCGAAGACATATAAACAATTCGTGCACCATCAGGTGAAAAGGCCGGGAACGAAGAATCGTCCTTGTCCGTCACCAACCGCTGATCACTGCCATCAGCATTCATCACGTAGATGCCAGACCGCCCACTGCGGTCAGAGGTGAAAGCTATCACGCCTCCACCACTGGCGCTGAGCGGCGGCAGAGGAATGGAAGTCGGAGCAAGCGTCGGCGGCACTGGCTTGGCGGTGGGCGAAACCGGAGTAGGTGGGGAAAGCGTAGTTGTGGGGGAAACAGATGCCGTTGCAGGCAAAACTGACGAAGCAGTCTGCAACATAGGCACAGCTGAAGGCTGAGCGGATGCACAGCCTTCAGCCAGAAGTGCGAAACCTAGTCCGCAATTAACTAGCGCGGAGTGACATATCTTCATCTCTCCGCCAAGTGTTGCCTAGAGGAGGAATCCATGGCTGAACAGATACCTCGGCGGGAGCATTGCCTTGTGATGATATGGGAGTTGGCGGGAGCGCGGTTGCTGTGTGCGTAGCCAATTTCCAGTCATCCCCTGATTCCAACTTCAGGCGGGTACTTGAATGCATTGGCAGAGGCTAGGCATCCATACAGCATGCATTCCGCAGCCCTCGGGAGGCGGCTGGCAGCCGCTGGGAGGAGGCACTTCCGTTGGCAGCTTCGGTTTCTTCGTTGGTACTGCCTCCGGCTTGGGACAGAGCTGAGGCTCGTACCCGGTTGCCACGAATCCGAATGCTTCGCGGCAGACGTTGTCAACTGCAAAGAGGGCTTTCAGCGGGTAGTTGGAGTATTCGCAGACCGGGGAGCCTGCCTCGCCGATCGTGAAGCGGTCGACGTAATCCAGCTTCTTTGGGTCCTTCAGGCCTGCATCGGACAGAACACCCAATATGAAGACCCCGCCCGACCAGGATTTCTTAAAGGCAAACTGGACGGTGGCCTGGGAGCCGGCGTTGATCCGGACCCACGACATATCGGGATCGGCATCCCCGACTCCGCCATTGAAGATCAGCGTCTCATACCCATCGGTGGTGATTGGCGCATCGGATTTATCGGCTGACGCGCCAGCGGTGTTGTGGTTCTTGTCCTGGAAGATCTGAACCGGTGCCGTATCCCAGGTGGCGGCATAGGGTGGATGGGCCCAGATGAGATAGTCCCCGAATCCGTCGTGATCAAGGTCCAGCTCGACGCCGTAGTCAATACCCAGTTCGTTGTTCGGGTTTTCGCCAATCAGGTCAATCGACACGTACCACCAGGTGTTGTCGTCGGCAACCGTGTACGTTACAGCGTCCAAGTCCGGGACGTAGGTCATGTCCTGCAGAAAGGGCCGCTCCAGCCGATTGATGTCGTATGAGTCACCGTACGGCGCACACCTCTTGGTCGCGGTATCCTGCGTCACGACATCGTAGACCAATGTGCCCGAGACCGGCGGACTGGATGGCAGCATCACATGCGTGACGGCGACAGTCGCTGTGGCGAGTGGGACGGCCTCGACGACCGGGGTTGCAGTATCCGATATAGTGTTCTGCTCGGGGGTAATCGCGCTTCCAAGGTTGCATGCCAGGGTCGCGAACACAGCAATTGCACCGGCGAGCTGCAGCGCACGGAAGTCTCTTTTCTTCAAGGCACCCTCCTCTCACCCGTATCTATTATGCCCCTTATTTGACGACAAAAGCACCCACCATTCCATCGGCAGCACGAGGCCGGCCGTCATAGTCGTGGATGATCTGATTTCCCGGGTCTCCTGGAGGAACAGGCGGTATGACAGGCGCGTCCGCCCAACTGAAATCGGGAATGGGGACAGCATGAACGGTGAGCAGATTGCTGCCTGTGATCGGATGGAAATCGCCATTCGCGGGGTCACGCAATTGCGGCTCGAAGGCATTGACGGTGTTCTCAGTCAGCAACCGGGTTGTATTGCAGGTAGGATTATCATCCCGGCAACCGATGTTGCCTGAGCCGTTGTTGTCTCCCACCAGATCGCCCGCCTCGATCGGCTGGCTCCAGATGGCATTGCCGCGGATGATCAGGTTCTCATCCTTGCAGCTGGGTGTGGGTATGTTTCGTGTCTGCCCGGGTGGGATGAGCGGACCATTGACCACGAACTGCACATAGCGGGTAGCTGCACCAGCCGGGTTATAGAACAGATTGTTCATGATGAATATGTTGCGATTGGGTATCCATTCCCCGCCGTTCTCCTCCCCCAGCGCGGCAGTGCCCCATGCACCCTGATCGAGCAGGCTCTGGCAGCGGGTTTGCGTGCCATTCTCGCCGCCAAGCTCATCGGCGGCATAACAGCCGCGCGCGCCAGGGATCAACTGCACCAGAGCCCATGGTCTGCCGCTCGCATCCTCCAGGCCAACACGGTAGAGGGTGTTATAGGCCATCAGGATGTTGTAGCCGCCGGATACGCTCAGCCCGGCGCCGTGAATATCGTGGAAGAGATTGTTTACCACCTTGATGTCGTAGGCTTCATAGTGCAACCAGGGCGTCTGCATGAAAGCCAGGTTTGAGCCCTCGCCTGCCTGAAACCCTGCTTCGATGCAGTCGCTGAATTCATTGCCTTCCACTTGGAAATAAGCCGAGCCGCCTTTGAGGTAAGCGCAGCGCCCGCCGCTGAAGTGGATGCGGTTGGCCAGCAGGTGCCCGTACTGCACCGAGAAGAAGTCCAGCGCAGTCTGGAAGGCGCCAGAAAGCTCGCTCTGCTCCAGGTAGACGTACTGCGATTGGTTGACCTTAAGCACTTCCTGAATATCGTTGCACTGGTCTGTGCTGCACGTTTGCGGTCCGTGCAAGGTCAGACCCCGCAGCAGGACATGATCTCCCTTTTCGATGTGCAGCACATTGTTGCCAAACCCCGCCCCAGCTTCGCGCCCGGCCTCCAACCTCAGGTCAAGGAGATACAGGTAGCTGACGTCGAAGATGTTCAGGCCACCCAGTAACGTGACGGTATCGGGTCCATCGGCTGCCTGAAGAATAATGGGGAAGGCAAGAGTGCCATGCAGCCCCGAAAAAAAGTTGATGCAATCGCCTTCACAGCGGTATTGGCCGGGCAGCAAGTTGACACGATAGCCCGTCCCGTTCAACACCTCTTGCGGGATCTTCGCCCAGGCCGCGCCGATGGTTCTCAACGGAGCAGCCCGACTGAGCCCATCTTTTTCATCGCTGCCGGATGGCGAAACGTACAGATCTTTCAAGGATGGATTTCCGATTTCATAGAGATCAGCCAGAGATGAGTTGCTGGAAGCCAGCTGGTCAGAGGGAGGTGCTGGTTCATTGACTTGCTCTTGTGGCTGGGTCTCCCCGGGCGTTTCCCTCACTGGTAGATTACAGGCACCAAGAAACAGGAAAAGAATGGTGGCTCCAACTGCAATTTGCTTTCTCATTTCAGCCTTCCATTTCCTCCGCCTCATTGCGCTCATCCTTGTCTGGGCTCTTGAGTCTGTGGATCTGGATCGCGATGTTGTCCATGCTGCCCTCCCTGGGGCCCGAGATCGGCCGGCCAAGTGCTGGCTGGCCCCATCCCTGATATCAGTATAGGGATAATGTATCCCAAGTTCAATAACCCTGGCGGCGGCGTCTTGACTTGTGCCCGCATATTGCGCGACAATGCCCATAAGGGAATGCGTTCCCGGCAGCAAATGCTCGGGAGCATCACGGGGTCACAGCGAGCGCCGACTGCGGGCTCGTGGCATGTGGCGCCTCGGGGATCGGGAGGGAAACATGACACAGCATAAGGTACGCGTTCGAATCGCAATTTCGGCCGTTGTGCTGCTGGCGCTTTCTTGCTCGGTCATGGACCAAATCTTTGACTCGAACGAGCCCCGGCTGCCGTTGCCCGAGGAGGTGGGTGCCGCGTTGCAGGAGTGCAATGCGACCAGTTCCCTTATGGCGGAGACCACAATTATGATGGACACGGTCAACGAGTTTGGGACCCGTTTGTGCGAGTATAAGCTGGTGGTCACCAACGACCATGCCAGCAGCGCCGTCATCCCAGTGCTCTTCGTGCATAATCTCGATGGGTACCAGAACCTAGATGAGAAGGAGTGGATGCCGCAAGGATCGGTAGCGCCCTTTACATCCACCGAGTGGCAGGGGAATGTGTATACCTATACCGATCCCGATGCGACTGGACCTGTAGCACATGTGGCAGAAAGGATCACGGGCGTGCTCAATACAACGGAATGCGCCTCGATGACGAGCGATGACTCTATGCTTGAGTTGCTCAGCGTCGAACTCGAATCCGCTCCGTGCCCGTTTACGAAGTGAGACTATCGCTTGCGCATAGGCACTTAAACTAAATCTCAAACTCCCATATAAAATATCCACCCCTAAGTTCCACCTGGATCCGCTAGGCGTTGCCAACGCTTTTAGGCGGCGCCACGCGCTGATCCAGCTCCCGCAGCACCGGAATGAAGAGCATGCTCAACGTCGATAGCAGATAGATGAGGGCAAGCGCGAGCAGCAGGTTCTGCAAGCCCAAGAGATCCGTGAGAACACCGGCGAACAGCATACCCAGGGGCATGGTCAGCCACGCGCCGGCCTGGATCGTTCCGAGCACCCGTCCGCGCATGTCCGATGGGACACGTTCGAATATCACTGTCTCGATAATGGGGTTTAGCGGGCCCGCGGCAATACCCGAGATGGCCGCCGTCAGCAGGATGACAGGGAAGGGCAGGAACAGGGCAAAGGGCCACGCATACAGGCTCACCACGGCAAACGTCGCAATGAAGGTGGCATAACGCGGCAGGCGGTGCCCTACCATTCCGTAGAGTATGCCTCCCAGCACTGAGCCTCCGCCCATGACGCCCACAATGATGCCCAGGATCAGGGCGTTTCCGAAGACGCGATTCACGTAGACCGGCAGCAGCACGCCGCTGAAGGCCGCATCCACGAAGTTGGTGATCATCACGATCACGATCATGCTCAGCACCAGTCTGTGCGCCCCCATGAACTTCAATCCAACCATGACCTCGTCGATGTAGCGCGCCGGGGCGGCGGGTTTCGGCTTCGCGATGGCCGGCGGGATGACCGCAGCAATAAGAACGGCCGAGACCAGGAACGATGCCGCGTCCAGCCAGAGCACGTTGGCGGTGCCTAGCACAGAGATGAGCAACCCGGCCAGGGGTGCGCCGACCAACCGCGAGGCGCGCTCGACCACGTGTTGGGCCGAGGTTGCGCGCTCAAGCGGCATGGCTGCCTTCGCGGCGAGGTCGGGTACCAGGGCCTCGCGCGCTGTGCTTCCCGGCGTGTCGAGCAGCCCGCCGAGGAAGACCAACACCATCAGTTGCCAGAACTGCAGACCAATGGTGAAATGCAGCAGTGGAATGAGCGCAACGGTAACGACGCTGGCCAGATCGGCGATGATACTTGTCCGCCGATAGCCCAGCCTGTCGATAAAGGTTCCGCCCAGGAAGCCGGCCAACACCACCGGCAGGATGGTGAAGAAGCCGGTGATGCCGGTCCGCGATGCGCTGCCGGTGGTTTGCAGCACGAACCATGGGATGGAGATCGCCGCCAGCACGTTACCCACCATCGATATTGCATTGGCGGCGAATAGTGAGATTATGGGCAGGCGCTGCATTGCAGGTTGCGGTCGATGGTGTGCCCAGTTGGATGCAGAACTATGTAGATCTCATAGATGAGACGGTTCTTCGTCGACGTTGATGCGAATCTCCGGGATGTAGTCTCCGTGAAGGCGGCGAATTGCGTCTGAGATCTCTGCCGCGACATGCCTGGATTGTCGGTCGAAAAGAAACGGTTTGTCAAGAGCGGCGCGGCAACATTGGCGCTGGGCCTGCTGGTCAGCCTGTTCGCATTGTCCAGGCAGACACAGGAGAGCACCTAAAGAGGAGCAGGGCGGCCTGCAGGAAGGCAGGCGGTGGTGTGCATCAGCCCGTACGCTCAGGGCAATCTGCTGATCGTGTAATAGTCAAACTGCGCTGGCTTGGGTACGGTGCCGGCTGCCTGTCCGGCCGCGATCCCCACGAAAAGCGGCGTCAGCGCATCGATATGGGCGCCTATCAACGTCCATTGTTTTGCATCTTCGCTTATGAGACCATTGAACGTGTTGCCCTCGCGCACCAATCGCAGGTACACGGTGTCAACGTCCGGGGCCTTGGTCGCGAAGTTGCCTCCCGTGAGCTTCCCCCCGCTGAGCAGGTCCATATAGAATCCATTGCCTGCACAGTTGGGATTGCCGCAAAACGCACGCCCGAAGAGCACGTAATGGCCATCGCTTTCGTAGACCAGCAGTCCTGCGATCTGGAAGTTGCCCTCAGGCTTGAATTTCAAGCGTGTTTCGAGCTGAAAATCCCCCTCAGGCGCCTGCCGAAGGAGCAGGTTCTTCATCGTTCCCCCGTTTATGTTGCCGCCGCCGGCCATGATCTCCAGCCATCCAGGATTGTTGGTCAGGCTCCAGCGTTTCGAGTCCTCGCGGACCCAGTTCCATCCCTCTGCAAGCGATCCCTCGAAATCATCCTTGAACAGGAGCGGGTCGGGGGTGGGTGATGGCGAAGGGGTTGCAGTGGGGACTGCAGTCGGTGTTTCGGTCGGCAGCGGCTCGGGTGTCGGCGGAACAGCGCAGGCAGAAAGGACAAAGACCGCGGCCACAGCAACGAACAGGGGCTTGGGCATGTTGGACTCCTATGGTGAGGTGCGTTCTTGCTTCAATACAGTCAGATCCACGGGGTCGCCGCCATCCACGGCATCACGGCCTCCGTTTTCGGAATGCGCCAAGGAGAACTGCAATTGGCACTAACGCGGCTGATCCACATGCATGGAAGAGGGGATTCGGCGCACGGGCAGGCGCGGTAGCAGGAGGAAGCGTTTCGGTCGGCGCGGGGTGCGTGGGCTGAGGCGTCACGGTTGCCTGAATGGCAGCGGCAGGAGTGTGAGAACTGCGCGGTGTGGGCGTTTGCGTCAGCCACACGAAGTCGTAGCCGGCTTCACTCGTGGGCATCGCTTCGGGGAACATCCAGTAGATCTTCTCTGCCATCTCCAGCACCTTCGCATCCTTGGGTGCCATTTGCAGAGCGGTGTGGATTTCCTCCAGGCCGCGATACATTTCGTTGGGCAGCCCAGTGCCTGCGTAATCCCAATACGCATGGCTGGTCAATAGATCCCCAAAGCCGGCATGCCACTGCGCGTCATTGGGCAGGAGCGCCAGGCAGTGCTCGTAGGCTTCGGCACTCAAGAGGTAGAGTTCTGCGCCGCCCGGATCCTCACGAAAGCCCTTGTTCATGAAGAAGATACCCTTGTACGCCTTTCCCAGACGGCCCCAGGCCTCGCCGTCGCTGGCTGCTTTGGATACGGCCTCGCGTTCCTCAAGCACGGCCTGCCATTCAACCGGTGCAACAATGGCAAATTCCATGTTGGTGATCACGCCGCCGGGCCCCGGCTCGAAATCTTCAAAGTGCCACTGCATTTCATTTTCCCGGATCACGCCGCCGACTGTGGTCTCCGCCCATCCGATCTGCAGGTCCAGAACAATGTTCTGCGAACTGGCCGGATAGGGCATGCGCAGGGTGATATCCGCGCTTCCGATCGTGCCCTTCCAGCCCGCGCCGGTTTCAAGGACATAGTAATACGCGGCGTACGGCGCATACCCCGAACCTTGCAGGCCATAGCGGACCCCGATCTCCACATCCTGGCCAGCCGGAAAGATGACATCAAATTCGATCCACGGCACGCTTTGTGTCGGAAAGCGAAGGTCGGGATAGCTGGTGCGGCGAGTCGACTCCTGCTTGCCATCCACTTTGACAACAAGCCCGGTGAGGCTGGGATATTGGTCCCTCCCATCATTGCCTGAAACGGGGAAGCGCACAGCCATGCGCTCATCCTGTTCGCCGAGATTGCGCATTGTGAAGTCCGCCGTTACATCTGCCGTCCCCAGGCTGCCGGGCTCTCGATCGTCTTTGACATCGATCAGCACGGTCTCCGCTACCATCCGCACCTGCGTGCTCTCAAGCCCGGGTACCGGATTGGTGCCGGGCGGGTTGAGCGGAGGGGCAACGTCGGCGTGTACCTCAAAGGGTACTGCACTCAGCACGCACAGCAAGAGGACAAGGAAAAGGCGCTTCATTGATTCCTCCCATCGGGCCTGCACTTTGTGCGGGCAGCGCGGGCTAGAGACTTGCACTGATCACGACTGATTGATGTAGCGCTCAGTTCTTTGCACTCAGCCAGGCCTGTGCCTGGGACAAGGCATCTGCGACGCCGAGACCGGAACCTTCGGAGAATGCCGATCGGTATTCCACTTCCCCCAGCGCCTCGCGGGCCTGCGCCATCAACGCCGTAATAAATTGCTCGTCCGCGCGGATTCGAACTTCGCCCACTCTCTCTCTCTCCGCCTCGCAGACGCCGAAGAGCCGGGCTGCGTTGTGCCAATCCTTGGCAACGGCCATGAAAGTGGCGCAGGTCTCCAGTGCGAACCCGGACGGCCTGATTGGGAACCGGCTCTCGGAGATCACGGCAAAGGACTCAAGCAACCACTCTCTGGCGCGAGGCAATCTGCCCCGTGCCAATGCCACCTGCGCCAAATTCAAGAGACTAATAGCCGTCGCATGGGGGTTGTTTGCCCGTCTCTTGAACGGGAGGCTTTGCTCATACAGGTCTTCTGCGGATTCCAGATCCCCCACGGAGCGCAAGCACTCGGCCCAGTTGTTCAGCAGAATGCCGGTCAGCAGGTCATTTCCCAATTCCTTGGCCAGCCCGAAGGCTTCTTCGAAGTACTTAACGGCTGCCTGGTCATTGCCAAGGGCACTGGATGCGTTCCCCATGTCATGAAGGGTTTCGACCATTCCCTGTGTGTTGGAGAGCTCTTTCGCGATGCTCAGACTCTCCTCCAGGGCCTCGGCCACGGCAGCCGAATGACCGGAGAAGGTTCCCATCTGGCCAAGCGTGCGCAGTGCACGCTGACGCGCCAGACTCCTCACCTGGGATCCGGGCAGGCTGAGGACATGGCGACTCAGCTGGTATGAGAGCTCGTAATGACCAAGGAGCAGCCAGTAGAGACGAGTTGCACCCATCAACTCCATTCCCTTCTGGGCACCGTTCTCGGCGACGTCGCACCATTTGATGGCGGCAAGAAGATTCTGGTGGTCCTGGGCAAGAAAAGCAACGGAAGCCTCACCCTGTGCAGCATCAAGGTTCGACGATCGGATCAATGCCAGCCAGTAGTCCAAGTGGCGTGTCCGTATTTCCGCCTCTTCTCCAGCGGCTTTCACGCGCTCAAGGGCGTATTCGCGCACAGTCTCCAGCATATGGTATCGGCCGTTGGACATGTCGAGCACTACCAGGGATTGTTCAACCAACCCAGGCAGCAACTCCAGCACGTCTTCCCCTTGCAGCGCGCCTGTCGCGGCGATATCCTGTGCCGCTTCAAGGGTCCATCCGCCAGCGAAGACCGAGAGCCGCCGGAGCAGCGTGCGCTCGTCTTCCGAAAGCAGGTTGTAACTCCAATCGATCGTCGCCTGCAGCGTGCGCTGGCGCGGCAAGGCAGTGCGACTTCCACCTGTGAGCAGGCGAAAGCGATCGTCGAGGTGCGAGGCGATCTGCTCGAGGGTCATCCCCCTGATGCGGCCCGCGGCCAGCTCGATGGCCAGGGGAATGCCATCCAGCCGGGTGCAGATCTGTGCCACCATGGGCGCGTTGTGATCCGATACCTGGAAACCCGGCTGGAGAGCAGCCGCCCGATCAATGAACAGGCGGACTGCATCGCAGCGCGAGACGGCTGATGCCGAGACGGCAGATGGGTCTGGCAGTGAAAGCGTTTGGACGGGAAAGGTGGCCTCGCCCGCGATGCCCAGGGCCTCACGGCTGGTGGCGAGTATCCGTAGTTGGGGAGCGGCATGCAGCAGTGCATCGGCGACGTGCGCGCATTCGTTGATCAGATGCTCACAGTTGTCCAGTAAGAGCAGCAGATTCTTGCTGCTCAGGTGGTCCTTCAAGACATCTAGGAATGCGCGTCCCGGTTGTTCGCGCACATTCAACGCCGTTGCGATAGTTTGAGGTACCAACGCGGGATCGGAGAGCGGAGCAAGCTCGATCAACCAGGCACCATCGGCAAACTCGTCCAGCACCTCCGCCGCGACCTGCAGCGCGAGCCGCGTTTTGCCTGTCCCGCCCACGCCTGTCAGGGTGATCAGCCGCGTCCGGCCAAGCAGTTCGCTGAGTTCGAGTATCTCGCTTTCCCTGCCTATGAAGCTTGTCAGCTGAATGGGGAGGTTATGGGGCCGTATGTCGAGCGACTTCAACGGTGGAAAGTCGGAGGGCAGGTCCGCGACGACCAGTTGATACAAATGCTGGCTTCGCAGCAGATCCTTAAGCCGGTGTTGCCCCATATCGCGCAATGTTGCATCGTCGGGCAGGTCGCTCTCGACCAGGTCGAACGCGCTTTGTGACAGCAGCACTTGCCCGCCGTGTGCGGCAGACATCACGCGCGAAACAGAACTGAGCGCAAGATAGCCCCGATATCCAGGGCCTTCCGCTTCTGCCACTCCCGTGTGGATGCCCATTCGGACGCGGAGTGGGGTTGTCCCCCAGGCCTCGGAGTGCAGATCCCTCTGCGCCTTGAGCGCTGCACGCAGCGCCTCAACAGGTCGATGGAACGCGGTGCAGAAGGCGTCGCCGACGATCTCGAAGACGTACCCATTGTGCGCCTCGAGCGCCGCGCGCAGAATGGCATGATGACGATCCCGCAGTGCCTCCCAGATATCGCGGTACTCCTGGGCCATTTTTGTGCTGCCCTCGATATCGGTGAAGAGGAAGGTGACTGTGCCAGTCGGGAGCGTGGGGGCCATACTGGATACTCGCTGCGCAGGTAGAATCTGTTGGCTAGGACATGATATTACTGCATCGTGTGCCGCGGTGCGCTAAGCCCTCCTCGCCAAGAGCTGCGTCGACAGTTCCTCCAGCGCCGCGCCAGTCTCGCCCTGCGGATGCAAGTGTCGAAGCATGCTCACCGCCTCCTTGGTCAAGCGGCTGGCATGTCGGGTGGCGTACGTCCGGCCGCCTTCTTGTTCAAGCTTCTGCCGAAGCCGTGCGGCATTCTTTACCCGGCTGCCTCCATCACGCCAGCCCCTGGCGAACTCGCCGTTCTTCCCAAGCCCGTACACGACCGGAAGGGAGAGCTTGCCCTCCATCAGGTCGCTGGCCGCGGACTTTCCTGTCTGTGCTTCTTCGCCCCAAATGCCCAGGATGTCGTCTTGCACCTGGAAGGCCAGGCCCAGCATCTGCCCGAACTTCCGGTATTCGTAGCACTTCGTTGGGCTTGCCTCGCCCAGCAACGCGCCGATGTGCGTGCATGCTGCCAGCAGCGCCGCGGTCTTGCCACCGATCATCTGCCAGTAGCCATTCACAGACAATCGGCGCTTATCTTGATGATACAGGTCGAGGAACTGGCCCTTGGTCAGGTCCAGGCACGCCTGCTGCAGTATTGCCAGGGCGGACACGACGACAGCTGGCTCAAATGAGCGTGAGAGGTCGAGCGCAGCCTGATTGGCGATCGTGAACAGCGCATCACCGGCATTGATGGCCAGCGCCACGCCTGATTTGCGCCAAAGAGTTGGCCGCCCGCGTCGAGTGGGGGAGTTGTCCTGGATATCATCGTGCACCAGTGAGAAGTTGTGCACCAGTTCGAGCGCCGCGGCCGCGGGTGCTGCCTCGCGCCACCTGCCGCCTACGGAGGCGCACACCAGCAGGCTGATCAGGGGTCGGATGCGCTTGCCTCCCTGTCCTTTGCGCGCAGACGATCCTGTCCAGCCCATGTGATACATCAGCATGTCGTGGAACGCCTCAATGGACGGCGATTTGAGTCTGCGGACCTGCCGCTTCAGCTCGGCTTCGATGACTGGCAGCATGGTGTGGGTTTGTTGGTGAAGTGACATTGGCTGGGGTGCTCCTTTTTCGGGGCTCATTGGCTGCGCATTCGCCAGATCTCAAAACCTCCGAAACCGGTCGAGCCCAGCAGCGCGTCGCGCTCTTTCGTCCAGGTGTGGAACATCCCGGCCTTCGGATCATTGGGATCGTATAGCATGGTCTCTGCGATCATGTATCCATCCGGCGTGCCGAAATTGGTGACCGCATAGGCGCGCCCCTCGGTGTCCACGCGGTTGACGACCAGCATGTGATCGAAGTTGCCCCACGAGCCGTGCCAGATGAACAGAAAATCGCCCGGCTCCAGTGGCGCGGCGATCCAGTCCATTTTGTTCAGCGGCGTCGGATCGATCGCGTGTGTGAAGCGCTCCGACGGAAAAGCAGCGGCCAGGATGCGCTGATCGATGACCTTCGCCGGATCCAGCAGCCAGAAGTCGTGCGGCACGGTATCCGCGTCGATCACGCCCGCGTCCCGCAGGATGGCAGCAGCGAGCGGACCGCAGATGTTGGTTGGATCGCCGTAGCCGACGCCGTTGATCTCCTTGGAAGCACGCACGCTATCCGCCACGGATGTCTGCACGTACTTGAGTGATGCGCGATACAGCGACACCTGCTGCGCGCTGGGGAGCGGGCCAGAGAAGGCGAGCGCGCCCTCCGCGATCTCCACAGCCATGGGATCCGGCGTGGGGCTGTTCTCAAGATCCAGGCCCGCTGCCAGGTTGGAAGTCACCGACGCGGCCGGAATCGGCGTGAAGGTCGCGGTCGCCGTCGGCGGCAGGTCCTGCGTCGGAGACGAAAGGATGGGAACGGTCGCGGCAACCGCGGGCAGGGCGTCCATCGGAGTGACCCGCGGTGCTATCGAATTGATGAACAGCGCCAGCAGCAGCGCCGCCGCGCCCAGCGTGACGCCGATCACCATCCCCAGGCCAGGAGACTGATTGTCGGATCGCATCGCGGTAACGGTCGCCACCCCCTGCCGGTTACATCTCCTTCAGGATAGCGCGTTGAAGACTTTCCAGGTTGCCGGCGCCAGCCGCGAACATCGTGACGCGCAGTTGCTCACGGATCAGCTTGATGGCTTCGACCGCGCGTTCGGTAGACTGCGCCGCGGCCTTCAGGAAATGCCCGGCCATGCCGCCCAAGGTTGCGCCGAGCGCAATGCACTTGGCCACGTCGATCCCATCACGCAGTCCGCCGCTCGCAAAGATGCGCATCCCGGGAGCTGCCCGCTTCACCCTCACGATCGACTCGGCTGTGGGGATTCCCCAACCCACGAACGAGCCGGCCAGCTGTCGCCTGAAGTCATTTGGCGCACCGTGCATCTCCACTTGGGACCAGCTCGTGCCGCCCGCGCCGGAAACATCGATGGCAGCCACGCCGCAGTCCGCAAGCAGGGCCGCTGTGCGTTCCGAGATTCCCCACCCAACTTCTTTCACCACCACCGGCACCCCGATGTGCCGGCACACGTCCTCGATCTTGCGTCTGAGGTTGCTGAAGTTGGTGTTTCCGTGGACCTGCAGCGCCTCCTGCAGAGGATTCAAATGCAGAATGAAGGCGTCGGCTTCGATCATCTCCACCGCCCGTCGGCATTCGTCCACGCCAAAGCCGTAGTTCAACTGCACCGCGCCCAGGTTGGCGAACAAGAGCACGCCCGGCGCGCTCCGCCGGACCTGGAAACTCGCTGCCAGCTCTGGCTTCTCGATGGCTGCCCTCTGCGAGCCCACACCGATGGCGATGCCGGTCGCCGCGGCGGCCTCAGCCAGCCGGCGGTTAATGCGGGCAGCCGCCTGTGTGCCGCCGGTCATCGAGGAGATGAGCAGGGGTGCCTGAAGCTGCCGGCCGAAAAGCGCCAGATGGGTGTCGATTGCCTCGAGCGACAGCTCGGGCAGGGCCTCGTGCGTGAATTGCAGCTTTTCGAGGCCGGTTCGAAGGGCGGAGGCCACGTCCTGCTCCAGGTTTGTTCGAAGATGTTCGGCTTTTCGACGTTGGACCGGCGCAACTTTCGGCATTAGGGGGTGTTCCTGTGTTAGAGTTGGAGGGCGTGCCTGTGTTACAATGAGTCCGCTGACACTGCTACCAGATGGAGGATTATTTCATGGCAGAGACGTTTGCCGAGGTCAAGAAGATCATTGTGGATTTGCTGGGGGTTGATGAAGGCAAGGTCAAGGCCGAAGCCCGTTTCCGCGAGGATCTGGAAGCCGATTCGCTGGATCTCGTCGAGCTGATCATGGCCTTCGAAGACAAGTTCGGCACCGAGATCTCGGATGAGGCCGCACAGAAGATCACGACGGTGGGAGAGGCCGTTTCCTACATCGACGGTCACAAGTAGGCGGTCCGCCGCGGGCGGCCGTGTCTCGCATCCAGTGTCGCGGCAGCCCTTTCAACAGCCTGATCGTAGCGATTATAACCGTAGAGCCGTCTTCAACGACGGCTCTACTCGTTTTCCTGGTGTGTGTTGTGTCTTGCAGCCACTTGGATCGGCCCGGCCACTCACTTGAGCAATGTGGGGATTTCCTCGGGATGCCTGGCGATGCTCACGCCCGCGGCTTTGAGGGCAGCGATCTTGTCCGCGGCAGTGCCGGAACCACTTTCGATGATCGCGCCCGCGTGTCCCATGCGTTTGCCGGGAGGCGCGGTCTGCCCGGCGATGAACGCCACCACCGGTTTGGTCATCTTGCTGGCAATGAACTCCGCAGCCTTGTCTTCGTCCGTGCCACCGATCTCGCCGATCAGAACCACCTTCTCCGTCTGGGGGTCGTGCTCGAACATGTCCAGCACATCGATGAAGTTGGTGCCGTTGATCGGATCGCCGCCGATGCCCACGCAGGTCGATGCGCCCATGCCCAGCAGTTTGAGGGCGTATAGCACCTCGTACGTCAGCGTGCCGGAACGCGAGATCACGCCTACATTGCCGGACAGCGCGATATTTCCGGGGATGATGCCGACCTTGCACTGGTCGGGTGTCAGCACGCCGGGGCAGTTGGGCCCGAGCAGGCGCACCCGTTTTTGGTCAATGTAGTTGCGCACGCGCATCATGTCCTGGACGGGAATGCCCTCGGTGATGCAAACGATCAGGGGGATGGCCGCGTCGGCGGCTTCAAACATCGCATCCGGTGCAAATCGCGAAGGTACAAAAATGCACGAGGCGTTCGCGCCGGTTGCTTCAACGGCAAGCTTGACCGAATCGAAGACCGGCACCTTGCCGTCCAGCACCCACTCGCCGCCTTTGCCTGGCGTCACCCCTGCCACGACCTTCGTGCCGTAGGCCACCATCTGCGTCGTATGGAACAGCCCCTCGTTGCCGGTTATGCCCTGAACGAGCAGGCGCGTGTTCTTGTCAACCATGATGCTCATGCGTGTTTCTCCTTGCCGCGGAAGCGGAGTGCTTCTGGTCGCGGCCCCCTATTTTGCGGCCTTGGCTTGCTTGGCTGCCGCCACCGCCTTCTGGGCTGCGTCAGCCAGCGTGGTTGCAGTGATCAGTTTGGCATTGGCCAACAGCCTTTGCCCTTCTTCGGCGTTCGTCCCAACCAGGCGCACCACCATCGGGGCCTTCGGTTTGACCTGGCTCGTAGCCTCCAGGATACCGTGCGCCACCTCATCACAGCGGGTGATGCCGCCGAAGATGTTCAGTAGGATCGCCTTGACATTGGGATCCGCCAGGATGATGCGCATCGCCGCGGCCACCTTGTCAGCGCCGGCGCCGCCCCCGATATCCAGGAAATTCGCCGGCTCACCGCCGAAAAGCTTGACGATATCCATGGTCGTCATCGCCAGGCCGGCGCCGTTCACCATGCAACCGATGTCCCCGTCAAGCTTGATGTACGTGAGGCCGTACTTGCGCGCCTCGGTCTCTGCCGGGGCTTCTTCATCCAGGTCGCGCATCTCCGCCAGGTCGGGGTGGCGGTATAGGGCGCTGTCGTCGATGATCATCTTGCCATCGAGCGCCATGAGCCGCTTGTCTTTCGTGATCACCAGTGGATTGATCTCCGCCAGGGTCGCGTCGCTTTCGGTGTAGACCCGCCACAAGCCCGCAGCGATGCGTCCAAATTCCTTCCAGCGTTCGCGGGGCAGGTCGATCGAAGCTGCAATATCCCGTGCCTGATAGTCGCGCAGTCCCAGCAGGGGATCGATGTGCACCTTGATGATCTTCTCGGGTGACCGGGCCGCCACTTCCTCGATCTCCATTCCCCCGGCCGCGGAGGCGATCATCACTGGTTTTCGAAACGCTCGGTCGTTCGTGATGGAATAGTAGATCTCGGTCTCGATGCCGGCTGCCTCGTCTACGAGCACCTTTCGAACCGGCAGGCCCTTGATCTCCATTCCCAGGATCTGCCCGGCAAGCTGAGCGGCTTCATTCGCGTCCTTTGCCAATTTCACACCGCCGGCTTTGCCGCGGCCGCCCACGAGCACCTGCGACTTGACTACAACGCGTCCGCCAAGTTCATCTGCAATGGTCTTGGCTTCATCGGCTGTGGTCGCCACGCGTCCTCTCGGGATGGGAATGCCATGCTTGGCGAAGATCTGCTTGGATTGATATTCATGAAGTTTCATTGTTCATCCCTCATTCCGGCGCGATAGCAGGCGGATTATATCATCCGCATTCCGCGAATATCGTGCTGCTGCGGCCGCCGCGATGAAAATGTGACTAAGGTAACGTGAATCTCATAACCCTGTTGCTGCCCGCGTCGGTGATCCAGACATGTCCTTCCAGATCGATGGCGATGCCCGCTGCAATGCCGATTGTTGTGGGTGTGTCTCCGTAGTCACCCCATGTCTGCAGCAATTGTCCGTCCGTGGTGTACTCGATCACCCTGTAGCCCTCCGGGTCTGTGATGAACACATGGCCGCGGTCGTCAACGGCAATGAAGGGCTTATTGTCGAGCGATTGTCCGTACCAGCCGGCAACGTCCCATTGCCTGATGGGGGTGAAGGTCAGTCCGTCCTCGGAGGGCATGAAGCTCTGGATTCGCTGGTTCCACACGTCAGCCAGATAGATCACGCCGTCCGCGCCGATGGCGATGCCGACGGGTTCATCGAACTGCCCCGGATCCAGCCCCGCTGAACCAAACTGGGTCAGATACTTGCCGTCCCGGTCGAAGACCACCACACGCTTGTTGCCCGTATCGACCACGAACAGGCGCCCCTGTGCGTCGACCGCCAGCCCGCGCGGCCCATAGAACGTCTGCTTCTCCGAACCGACGCTGAAGGTCGACCACATGCTGATGAACCTGCCGCGCGAGGTGAATTTCTGGATGCGGTAGTTCCAGGTGTCGGCGACATACACTGAGCCGTCGCGGCCAACCGCTACTCCCCATGGCTCGTTGAACGTCCCCTCCGGCGCCGAGGGGTTCGGATTGTTGACGGGGTTGCCGGATGACTGCCCCCATTGCTCGATCAGCTGCCCCTGGGGATCAAAGTGCAGGATGCGGTGATTGCGGGAATCCGCCACGTAGAACGAGCCATCGCGTGCAAAGGCGAGCGACCTCGGCCCGTTCATCAGCGGGGTGACAGACGTGGACGGGATGATCGGCTCCGCCGCCAACGTGATGATCTTGCCCTCGTAGGGATCGACCTCGGGGGCAGCCTGCGCCACGGGTGCCACTCCATATTTCCAGACCTGCTGCGCCACTTCCTTCTTGATGTACAGGCGCATCTCGTCGGCCGGCTGCCAGGTGGCAAGTGTCAGATCGGTATGGCCGGTTGCAGCGGCATACTCGCTGTAGTCGCGATTGAGCCAGATGTCGATGATGCCGCCGCGGATGCGCGGATCGGCCAGAGCGGAGCACACGCGCGAGAAGTCACTGCCCGGGAAAAGGCGGAAGAATGACAGCACACCCTTGCACGGGTAGTTTTCGCCGAACGCCACGGGCTGGCGTGCGCTCACAAGCCCGAAGTAGTCCTGGTTTGGCCACCACATCCGCATGTAGTCGAAGCGATAGTAGCCCGAACCCAGAGCCTGTTCGATCTTGTCGAAATTCTTGGCATCGACGACCACGATGGTTGAGTCACGCAGAGCACGCGTGGGCTGATCGAACGAACGCTGATTGGTGAAATCGCGCAGGTACCAGACGAAAGGCCACGACACGCCCGTATCCGGAGCGCTGGCATCGTAGGCCAGGTTAACTCCCATGCCGCCGGTGGTGCGTTCGGAGATCTCTTTTGCCTGCCGGATCACGTCTTTGACAGCGCCTGAGGAGTGTGCGTACACCAGGAACTCTTTTGCGTTGTCGTAGTTGATGAACGAGGCCCGGAAGGAAGCGCGGATGGTCAACACCGCCAGCAGGGCAAAGAGGATCAGGCCTAGGACCCGCGTGATCTCGCTGCTCAGCCAATCGCGCAGCAGGAACGCCAATGCTGCGGCGCTTCCCAGGGCAACCAGCACAGGCAGCAGGAAAGCGCTTGTGTTCTGCAGCGCGGCAAGATCGCTGCCCCGAAATGGGGCGTTCGTGCCCAGTGCAGCCACAAGCGCGCCGCCAAGACTGGCGAAGAAGACGGCCGCCATGCCCAGCACGAGCACGGCATTGCGCGAGCGCAATCTGCGCCATGGTGTGGTATCGATCAGCCAGCCAATGCCCCACGCGGCAAGCAGAACCAGCGGCCATACCAGGTGATAAGTCAACCAGGGCATCTTTTCGCCTGCGATGCTGAACGCCGCAAAACTGCCCGTGATCCACCAGGCAAGCAGACCGAACGTATTCCTAGAGTTGTCGTCCTCAAGCCGAGCAGCCTCGCTCGCTGGTCCGCCATCCCCGGCTTCCGAGGCCGGGGCTCTGCGGCGGAGTGCAACGCCGAGTGCCAGCGCCGATCCCAGCAAGGGGAGGAACTCGTACATCAGGAGCATCACCAGGTAGTAGTACCAGGGCTGGCTGCCCCTCTGCACACCCTGCTGAGCAAGCCAATATCCCAGGGAGCCAAAGACCCCGGTGAAGAAGCCTGCGGTGTTGGTGAACACCGTGGTGTAGAAGACCGTGAAAGGCAGCCAGAACGTGAGCGCCAGTTTCCACCAGTCTTTTCTCCATAGTTGCCCAATGGCAACGCTCAGCGCGAATGCAGCGGCCAGGAACGCGCCCACTATGCCCAGGTCGCGCTGCGTAATACTTTGAACCTCGGCCGCATTTGTGGGGATCTGGACATGCAGGGCACCCTCTGCCAGCTTTATGGCGAACGGCACGAGCATGGGAAGCACCAGGGTGCCTGAGAGGATCAGAAGATCGAATGAACGCTCGGAACGGACCTTCTCCCATGTGTAGCCGCGCAACAGGAAATAGGCGGCGGCGACCAGCACCAATACGCCGCCGATGATCAGCAGAATCTCGGGCGAGGTCGCCGCGCTGGGCGCCCCCAGTGGGGAGGTGGTGGCTAATGGATTCGCAGGCGAGGCAACTTCAGTGGCGCCGAGTATCGAAGATTGCCTGCTAAGCAAGGTGAGTCCGGCGCCCACGGCCTGCAGCAGAATGCTCAGTGAGAGGGTCACCAGGAAGGCGCGATACGCGAAGCGGTCCTCCCAGGCGCGGCGCGTGATGCGTACGACGAAGTAGACCGCCAGGAACAGCAGCAGAAGCGCCGTATAGATGAAGGATGTTTCCTTGTCCAGGAAATGCAGCAGCAAGGCAGCAGCGATGACGTACAGGTGCTTACGCTCGCCGGATTCCAGGTATCGCAGCACAGCGTAGAGCATCAAGACGCCGGAGAATATGGCGTATGAATCTTCCCGGGCGTAACGCCCATAGAAGAGCGCGATTGGCGAGATGGCCATCAGAAATGCGGCGACAAGTCCGCCGGCGCGGCCCAGATAGCGCCGCCAATACCAGGACATGGCGATGGTCGCGATGCTGAAGATCGCCGCCGGCAGGCGCGCCGAGAAATCGCTGGGTCCGAACAAGAAATAGGATAGCGCAATGAGATGGAATTGCAGCGGACCGTGCATCATGGGGTTGTGCTGGTAGCCGTCACCCTTGTACAGCAGCCACGAGAAGTACGTGTGCAGGCTTTCATCGTGGCTCATCACGCGGACGCCCAGGTCATAGAACCGTGAGAAAACGGCCAGAAGGAGAATGGCCGCAAACAGAACGTGTTCAATCGTTACGGCAGGCAGTGTTGGATGCAGGGGGCGATCCAACCAGCTTGTTGGCTTCTTTGCAGTTATCATATGCGCAGTTTTTTCCATGTTGGAGTGTCTCAATATAATGCAGCGACGGTCATCTGGCAAGTTGGCTTGTTGCAGCCGCGCTGGTATGAAACCGCCCAAGTCTATCCATGATTGACATGCGTGTAGCCATTTAATCTAAACTAAACATTAATTAATTATCTACCATAAGTTGACCACATCCAGCCGCGATATCTATCCCACGGCGCAGTCGCAATGTGCAGTGAATGCCCGTGCTTTCCAGCTGGCTCTTGAACAGCAGGGCGCGGTCACGGGATGTGGCTTTGCCGATATATCCCGTGGTGGGGTTTAGGGGGATCGCGTTGACGTGGCACAGCAAATTGCGTAGCCGGGCAGCCAGGTTCCTTGCCTGATGCACGTCATCGTTTACGCCGTCGATCAATGCCCATTCGAATGTAACACGGCGGTTGGTCTGGGCGGCGTAGTATCTGCAAGCGTCCAGAACTTCGTCGATGCCGTACTTCCGGTTGACAGGCAGCATGTTGCTGCGTGTCTGGTCGTCTGCAGCATGAAGGGAGATGGCCAGGTTCACCTGTCGTTGCTCGTCGGCAAAGCGCCGGATCATGGATGGCAATCCCACGGTGGAGATCGTGAAGCGGCGGGCACCGAAATTGAAGCCTGCCGGATCGTTGAGCCTGTCAATGGCGGCCATCGTGTTGGCATAGTTGTGGAATGGTTCGCCCATGCCCATCACCACGATGTTTGTGACCCTCAGGCCCTCAACATTCAGTTCACGGGCGAAGTGCAGGACTTGTGCCACGATCTCTCCGCTCGAGAGATGTCGTTTGAAGCCCATCTGCCCGGTGGCGCAGAACACGCAGCCCATTGCACAGCCTACCTGCGACGATATGCACAGCGTGACGCGGTGCGTGTAGCGCATGGCAACCGTCTCGATCTGCAGTCCGTCCACAAGCCGAAAGGCGGTCTTCTGCGTCTGACCATCGGACGACTGCAACCGGGTCGCGGGTTCCAGCGGCGTAAGGCTGAACTTCGCAGACAGGCGAGAACGGAACGAGGCTGGGAGATTGGTGAAGTGATCCCAGGACGCGTACAGATTCCGGTAAAGGCCCTCCCAGATCTGCTTGGCCCGATAGGCCGGTGCATTCCAGGAGGTCACCAGCTCTTCAAGCGAAGAGAGATCAAGATCGTAGATGGACATGGATCCGGGAATCTAGACACCGATGAGAGCGCCAAGGCTGAGCGCGACGAGCGTTGGCGCTGGTCTCCAGGCACCCGCCTGCTCCCGTGTGCTCACGCCAGAGAGGACGAGCGCCGTCCTTGCTCCAAATGCCTGTCCGCCAGCCACGTCCGTCTCCAGGCGGTCCCCAACGATCAGGACGCTCTCAGGAGCCAGGCCCATTCGCCCGGTGGCGATTTCCAACAGCAGCGGCGAGGGCTTTCCAATCACGATGGGCTCCCGGCCGGAAGCGCTCACGATTGCCGCAAGCAGCGCGCCCGCACCCGGTACCAGGCCTGCTGGAGTGGGGAACGTGGGGTCTGGGTTTGTGCCGTAGAACGGCGCGCCCTCACGAACCAGGGTTGCGGCCTTCTGCAGTTTGAGATAGGAGAGCTCGCGATCGAGCCCGGTCACAACAGCCGCATAGGCGCGATCGAACTTTGCGTCCGTCACCACCTCGAAGCCTCGGCTCTGCAATGCCTGGACGAGTCCGCGCTCACCGACAACAAAGAGGACGCCGCGCTCTGGGAACGCGGTTGCGAGCGTGTCGGCCGTTGCCTCGGCTGATGTGATGATCTGCCATGGCTCCAGGTCGACGCCGAAGCCGTGCAGCTTCAGGCGGTACTCATCCACCGTCTTCATGGCGTTGTTGGTGGCAATCGTGACTGAAAAGCCCCTGGTGGAGATGGCCGCGAACACCGACGCCAGATCACCGATCGGCTCCGCCTCCTTCCACAGCACTCCATCCATATCCAGGATCAGACCCCGAACGGGCGGCTCGAGCAGCTCCAGCTGCAGCTTCTCGCCGGATGCTGTTGAACGGCTCGGGCTCACGATAATTTCCTCAGCAGGTAGTCAAGGATCGGTTTGTCGATCCATGCGGCATCAGGATCAGCGCGTTCTTCGAAGTTCTCGTTGTTGATGAAGGCGCGAAAGGCCTCGCGTGTGGCGTCATCATAGCTCCCGTCAACTGGCGTGTAGTAGCCCAAGCCCTTCATGATGCGCTGGATCTCCATGACGATCGGACCGTCCAGCGGAACGCGTTGGGATTTCGGACTTTTACCGAAGTACAGGTAGTAAAGCTCCAACATTTCCTTCAGCCGTGGGATCGGGTGCAGATGATCATCGACACGATAGTCGATCCAGCGGTCGTTGTACCCACCGTAACCGCCACGCGGCTTGACCACGTAGATCGCAGCGGACTGGCGCCCGCGGCGATCGCCACCTGCGAGGTTTCCGGCTTCAAGCGCAGTCAGAAGTCGATCCGGAAGCTCTCCGCCGGTCTGCAGGAACGTGGTCTCCATCTGCCGAATTACCTCCGGCCCAGCCAGGATATTGCCCTGGATGGCATAGCCGGGGCGGCTTATGCTGCCGGCCCATTCCATGCATTCCTTGCCGGTGAATGTGGCCGCGTTTCCGTGGCGATCCACCACACCAACCTGGCGATGCTCGCGGCCGGGGTCCACCGCCAGGAGTCTTTCAAGCGTCTCCTCAGCCGGGAGATCGCTCTCCATCAATTCAAGGCCTCGGGGACCGAAGCTGGTGTTCGCCAGCGCCTGCGTCGCAATGGCTCCTACCTTGGCCCTGGCCCACGGAACGACCGCACCCACCGCGGGGAACTTCGAGGCGACCGCGATGCCCCATGCCTGCGCTTTCAGGTCGCAGGCGACGATCGAGAAGGTGGCTAGAGTATGCATGCTGACAGGCGAGGCGCGAGACGGGCGGGCTCACTGCCCGCCCGCGCAGTCGGCCAAACGATGGCTCAGGCCTTGGCTTTTTCTTTCGGCTTCTCGGGCACCTCAAGCACCTGGTCGACAAGGCCGTATTCGACGGCGCCCTTCGCGTCCAGGTAGAAATCCCGATCCGTATCTCGTTCGATCACCTCGAGCGGCTGCCCCGTGTGCCGGGACAGGATCCCGTTCAGCGCGGCCTTCTGTTTCAAGATCTGCTTGGCCGCGATTTCAATGTCGGTGGCCTGTCCCTGCACGCCGCCAAGCGGCTGGTGCATGTGGATCGTGGCGTGAGGCAGGGCGTAGCGGCGCCCTTTAGTCCCGGCGGTGAGCAGCACGGTGCCGAACGACGCCGTCACACCCACGGCCACGGTGCTGATCGGGTTCGTGATCATCTTCATCGTATCGTAGACGGCAAAGCCCGCATACACCTGACCACCCGGGGAATTGATGTACATCTGGATTTCTTTGTCCGGGTCCTCATGATTGAGGAACAGCAGCTGCGCCACAACGACGTTGGCAACCTGGTCATCGATCGGTGTGCCCAGGAAAATGATGCGCTCTTTGAGCAGCAGGGAGTATATGTCGTAGGCACGTTCGCCCCGTCCCGAAGTCTCCACCACCATCGGGATTACGTTTTCGATAGTTCGAATAGTCATATCCTCTCTCATTTCTTGCGTGAGACTTTACTCGGACCCGCCTTTGAGCCGCGGGCAGGTGCTGTTTTCTTTGAAGGCTTCCCTGCAGATTTCTTGGCTGTAGCCTTGGGCTGCGGGGCTTCAGCCTCTTTGGCACCTTCGGCTGGCGGCATGTATTCCCCGGTGGCGATCAGGCGGAGCCGTTCAAGCGTGCGCCGTGTAAGCAGGCGGCTCGCCGACTGGACGGCCAGTGCTTCGGCAATTCGCTGCTGACCTTGACGGCCGCCGCGAATGGAGTTCAGGTTCAAGCCCTGACCCTGGAGGTCCAGCAGTGTGCTGTTGAATTCCTCGTCCAGCGAATTGTTGTCCACCTCGATCTTCTCAGCGCGGGCCACCTCATCCAGGATCAATGAGCGCTCCAAGCGCTTCATGGCAACGGGTTTCGCCTCATCTTCCAGGAACTTCGCCGCGTCCGTATTCCGCATCTTGTAGTAGGTCTCAAGGTCAAGACCTTGCTGCGCCAGCCGCCTGCGCATGTCATTGATCACGTGCTCGGCCTCATGCTCCAGCGTCTGCGGAGCGTACTTAATAACGGCCTCTTTCCGCAGCTTGTCGACCAGAGCCTCGTAGTACTGATCCTCGTACTCGGCACGCGCCCGGCCTTCGATCTCTTTTGACAGGGTTTCTTTCAGCGCATCCAGCGAGTCGTATTTTCCCACGAGCTTGGCGAACTCATCATCCAGCGGGGGCAGGGTAACACTGCGCACGGTCTTGACCGTGACTTCCATGTCTGCCGTCTTTCCAGCCAACGCAGCATTCGCTGCGTCCTCCGGAAAGTCATGCTGGAATGTCTTCAAGTCCCCGGCCCTCAGTCCAATCAGTCCCTTGGAGAATCCCGGGAACGGAAACTCGTCAGGCCGCTCGGATGCCCGGATCATGATGGCGGCGTCCGTCCGGTCCAGCTCCTTGTGCTCCGAATGCAAATCAATGATGAGGTAATCGCCGTCAGCCGCCTCACGTTCGACGGTCTCCGTCGTCGCATATGCCTGGCGCAACTCGTTCAGGGCTTCATCCAGCCGCTCAGCGCCCGGCGGCTGGAACTCATACGATGCCCGAACGGCGCGGTAGTCGCCCAGCACCACCTCAGGGCTCAGGGGAACCTTGAAAGTGAACTTGGGCGTCTCAGTACCTTCGACTTTCTCAAGGCTGCCGGCCGCCGCGGGATCGATGCCAGCCTCCTTGAGCATCTCCGGGTACACCTCGTCCACCAGCAAGTCGATGGCCTGTTCGTAGACGGCTGCATCACCATAGTAGCGGACGATCACGTCATACGGCGCTTTCCCGGGTCGAAAGCCGGGAATCTTTCCACGGGATGCGAGCTTTCGCGCCGCGCGCTGCCGGGCGGCCTCGACGCGGTCGGGCTCAACGTCCACCACGACCTGCGCCTGGTGGTTTTCAAGAAGAGATTTCTCCAAGTTCAATTATCTGCTCCGTGGGAGAAACTGATACCAGGACAGCTTCTCTGGCTTTTCGGCTATGGGGACGGTGGGACTTGAACCCACACGCCTTGCGGCACATGATCCTAAGTCATGCCTGTCTGCCAGTTCCAGCACGTCCCCTGGTCTGGAATGCGGGCGAATTATAAAGCACGGGTGGGGGGGCGTCAATAAACGTACTTGCGTGTTAACCATTTACTTACATCGTGGTTGGTATAATCCCCGCCCATGTCGCGCATTGTCAACACGGACAGCACGGGAAAACAACGCTCGCAGCTGACGAAGGCGGTGGCGATCGCACTGCGGCAGCTTGCACAGCAGACCGAATTCGGTGACGAGGCGCGAGATCTGGCGGCCTTCATCGCCCTCGCATTGAAAGCCATACACGATGGAATTGATCCAAGCGTGGCCGCCTGGGAGAAACGCGGCTATTGGCTCAAGGCCGATCGATTCCGGATGGAATGGGCGTGGGCTGAACCAGTGTCTGCGCGCATGGCCGCAGCTGTCCTGGAGGGAGATTGGTCTGCTGTGGCGGAGCTTTCGGTGCAGATAGCCCAGAAGCTCAACAGCGTCCAGGTGAGCAACAAGGCCAGGGTGGGGAAGCCCTGGCAGGGTGCATTTGCGCGCCTGAAAGCCGGTTGACCCGGCCGCAGGTTCGCCGCTGAACGAGGACCGGGGGATGCTGAGTAATCCAGGCCGAACAAGGCGAACCACACCGGGGCGCTGAAAGGGTTACGTGACGGCCGGATCACCCTGTGAGACTAGCTCGGCTTTTCTTGCCGCCTCAAGCTGGGCGAGGTGCCGTTCCGTCTTGTTAAGCAGTTCAAACATTAACTGCCGAATGTGGTAGTTGAGGAAGTGTCCCTCCAGGGTGGACAAAGGGAGGAAGCGGGCTCCTGCCACAACGTGGATGCAGTTGGGTGCCCCGCACAAGCAGATGAAAGGGGAGCTCATCTCCCATTCGGTAGACGGGTAGAAGAACGTGAGCTCATCATCCGGCTGCAGGTCTCGCGCCGCAAACACCAGCATGCGGGTTGTGTCCAGGATCACGCTCGGATCGCAGGCGTGATTCAGGGCTGCAAGTTCCCTCACTTCTACGTGCTGATCTGTTCCGATCTGAACGGTAAATTGATTCGGCGTGTCATGCAGGGATGCAGCGGGGATCGGGCAAATGATATCGCCCGCCCGGAAGGCTCGTTTGGTCGTGAGACTCCTGAATTTGTTGTGAGTACGAATCTGAAGAGGCGACTCCGTGTTCTTGGTCAACGGGTATCTCCCTTTCTTCTGTTGAAACAACGATCACTCACAATATATAGCGCATGCCGTTGAAATGCAAGCATTTTCAGGGTCTTGGCCCGCAATTTTAAGGTTCCATTTTGATCGCCGCGCGGGCCATCAAGTCGAGGAAGATGCGTGCTTTGCCGCTGTGTGAGCTACGTAGCTGGCGAGCGTCGATGGAGTCGGGCAGTGCTGAAGCATGGTGCTCGCGGATCACTGAGATCGTGGCCCAACTCTGGAGCTCCGGCTGAGGGGCAGAAGCACCTCAAATGCTGTGCCCTCATTGATTCTGCTTTGGACACGGATCTCCCCAGCGTGAGCTCGAACAATCCAGGCAACAATGGAAAGCCCGAGCCCGCTTCCCGGTGGGGATGCAGGATCGTCATCATTTTGCGAACGGGACTATTCAACCCGGTAGAATCGATCAAACAATGCGGGGAACTCGAACACCTCCTGGCGCAGCAGGGTTTCTGGTGATCGATTTCTATGATCGGTACCGGGGCATGTTCGATCCCACAAAAACCCCAACGGCAGACGTAGGCAAAAAAGGTTCAGCGGAGACCCGTAGTGGCGGTTCCAAGGGCGGCCACACAAAGGGCCGGTGGGGGGTTGGGGGTTTCTCGGATCACACGCAATCTCCGATGGAGAATTTGCCGCGTGTGCAGTCCTATTGAACGCCCGTGAACGAAGCGGTAGCTGACGCACAGCGCGGAGCGCATGGCGATGGGGAGGCTTGACATCGGGCTATTTTGGCCGTATACTCTATATGCTTCACTTAAGTGTTATTAAGCTAAGCATGGTAGTTAAGCAAATCATGGTTGTCATGTATACGACAACTCCGGCAAGAATGACAAGGGCTGCGACCGTCTGGTTCATGAGATGTCATACTTATTTGCTTACAAGACAAGCCCCAGTCTATGCGCAGTCAGCGCCCACCCTCAGCGGCAGTCCCATCGTCTCATGGCAGGCCTTGCAGAACGTCCTCCGGTCTCCAACTTTGATATGACGATAGCCCTCGAATCTGGGCACGTAATGACCGC
>Ga0315295_10000728_pt1 | contig 28105 bp, 50 predicted proteins | sample YL17G14_0_MG_FD_204453 | JGI IMG/M metagenome (GOLD analysis project Ga0315295, IMG submission 204453) | Sediment microbial communities from Yellowstone Lake, YNP, Wyoming, USA - YL17G14_0 | ecosystem: Environmental > Aquatic > Freshwater > Lake > Sediment | place: USA: Wyoming | collected... | reverse complement strand
CTAGATCCCAATCTATTGTACTTTCACTACAATAGAATGGTATTCCGAGCTTTTTACACTCGCCTTGAACTAAACAAGCTTGTTCTTGTTTAGAATAATGAAATACCGCAGAAACAGAATTATAAATTTGTTGTCTATCTTCAATTAAATCCATATATTTTATGTTTTCATTTAATAGAGGTTCAATGTATTCTTCAAAATACACTGGTTCCTTGGGACCATATAGTAATATCTTTTCAAATCCTTTTAATTGAGCTTGTTGTATAGATACATGTTGATTTTTGCGCTCGCATATAGTTCCTATTATTCCTGCTGTTGGTTCTTTTGGTGGAATCCATGTAAAGTATAATAGTACTGGATTTGGAATAATACTGCTTGGACCCCAAAATTGTAAAGCTTTTGATTTTTTATCATGTTCAATAGAAGAAATTACTACATGGTCAAATGATTCGAGCGATACAAGCTTTACGGAAGGTTCTGTGCATTGTATACATTTTTGATTCAAAAGACTATCTGAGATAGATACTTTATATGTTTTAGTAGATCCGCATTTTGAACATTTACCTTTATAAAGGTTAAAATCAAATGTTTCTTCGTGTGTATAGTAAATTGATTTATAGACATTTGGTCTATTAGCAAGATATTGATAATGACATACTAATATGTCTTCTTTATTTAGAACTGGTAATCCTTCAAGTCTATTGAATTCTTTTAATTGTGTTATAAATGATGGAGGACCATAATATAAAGCAGGGATTCCAAATTTATTTAGCAGTTTAACTACAGAATTAACAACTGTAGTAGATCCACCGAACATAGTACATCCAGAATAAAAATAAATCATAATCAACTAACTTTTTTAATTAGACAAGTAATGCTTTGAGTTGGTGCATTAAATAGTAAGTTAATCGATTCTATATTTTGATTTATATATATCATTTCATCTGAAGACATATATTTGCTTTTAAGGCGCGATGGATCTGAATGAATATATTTTAATATTGCGTCTATGTAGTATTAGAATGGGTGGCACCAAACCTTGAGTTGAATTTTTTTATTGCTGATGCGAGTGAAGTGTGTAAATCTTCCAGGATTTATAAATTTGAAAAGATATCCAAAGCTGACTTGTTGTTGCTGCATTGTATGACTGCCATCATCTATCAATATATCGATATTACTTCCAATAATGTTTATGGCTTTTTGAAGATGATCGCGATTCGCTTGATCTCCAATTATTGTTTTTACACGATTATTATCAAAGATTTTTTTGTCATCAATATCTAATGCAAAAATATTAGCTTTTGAGAAATATTCTTGCCACATTGTTAAAGATCCACCATTATAAATTCCAATTTCAAATATTTTAATTGGATTTTCTTTAATATCGAAAAAGAATCTCTCATAAATGTCAGTATAATTATGAGTTTTCTTATCTGTATTAATTGCAAGTTTAGATAATTCTCCAAGCATTATAGCGTTTCTTTCATCGTGATTTGTTTAGGCTGTGCCTGTCCTGTATTTATCATTATATCCTTCATCGCCATATCGCTCACATACCAGTTGTAGCTTTTATCACGCTGCACTAGACCAAGAAACCACATATCTTCCAGCGCTCGGTCTATTACAGGTTTGCTCATCTTTACCAAGCCCCTTAGAGTTTCAGACCTTTCAGCACCTTCTATAAGACGCTTCATTATCTGAACCCTAACGCTTGGAATTGAATCCAAACAACAGCGCTGAATAACTCGCTTTGTAGTTACTTCATCGGTTCCCATGTCTAAACACGCGCGGGTAAGCAATAAAAGCTGGTTTGTAACCCTGGTGGGAACTTCACTCGTACTTACCATTTCATCTACTTCACGAGTAAACCGATCTCTGGAAACCGAGCTGCGGGCTTTCACCATTGCTCTAGCGCTTTCCATTACTGTTTTTACTAGATCTTCGGATATGATGGTATCTTTTTTTACTTCAATTTCTTTGAAAAACCTGATAGCCGTATCTTTTAATGCGGTTTTCATCGCGGTATTGTTGATTGAATTGTCCATACTTTTTTGCTGGATTTTATCTTCAATGCCGTCAGTAGTACGAAATTTAATGCTCAAAAACCGTTCACCTAGCGCAGCGTCATAGCTACGTACACGTTCTAGAGCTTGCGTAGCACCACCTAGTAACCCGAATTTACCCTCCCATCGTATGAACCCGCTACCAGTGCGCTTGACGAAAAAACCGTCGTAGGCGTCACGTAGGGTCGAGAAAATTTGAGATCTCGCCTCTTGCGGCATCTCAGTTAAACATGACATATCCTTAATAATAAGGATTTTGTGATCTTTAAGAAGATGCAAAAGGGAGTTTTCCCCATCTTTATAACCACTGGCCAGAGCGTTAGGTGTCAAGGTGGACACCATAACTGTTTCTGACACTTCGGCCAACGAACCCAAGAGTTCACTCTTGCCGCAACCCGGTTTACCAACTAACATTGCCCATACTGGTAATCCGTCGTACCTATTTGCTAGGTAAATTGCAAAGATAATTCTTAGAACGTCTGGATCGTGATCGAGGTAAAGCCAGTGTTTGAATACTGTTTCAACATCGGCAAAGTTCACGGTATCTTTCAGGCAGACAAAAAGCCCTTCCCTTCAAGCTCTAGTAGAACGACGTCTGCCCTTTACCAGTTGTGAGGGGGGGGGGACCGCACAGAGCTGGCTTTAGTGCGCCGCTCTACTTAGAGCTTGAAGGGAAGGGCGTAAACCTTACATCAACACCTCTTCTTTGCCGTCTGATTTATTAATCGCTGACTCTGTTGTCGTAGTATCTGAAACATTTCCAGATTTGTCAATCTTTTGAGTAATACCTTTCCACGGTGCTGCTTTCAAGAAGGATCGGCAACGAGTTCTTTCAAAACCTTGGTACTCTTCCATCTTGGTATCAACAACTAATTGTTTGCCGATAATGGTATCTGGAATTTCATCTCCATCAAAACGTGGAGGATAGCAAGCATCAAGAAAACCTTCAAGACGCCATGAAGCTTTTTCCGATAAGCTAAACTGATCGAAAATCTTGAATCCTATACAATGCTCACCAGCTTCTCGTGCCGAATCAAGAATCTCAAATGTAGTGGCAATATATGTATCGCCACCATCTTTGGGCTCTCTTGCTTCACATTCCATAACTTCTACAAGGTATTTGCCGTTTGGAATGTCAAATCCCATGCCTTTGCGTTCGGTATCCTTATTGATTTTGCGTGGTAGCTTGGTTCCCATCGTTTGACTGTCCTTTCATTTCGGTTTCACCGAATATTTTGTTTCGTATCGCCAATAAATCTGGTTGTTCTGTGTCTAGTAGAATACCAGATCTATCTCCTGCTCCATCGAGCACAGAAGTTTTGAATGTACGACCAGAACTAGGATCGAATGCCATTCTTAGAATTAAATCCGCATCTCCTACCAGACGTTGTTGCGATTGACCTGATATTGCTGGAGATGGACGGTGTGTAGTTCTATCTTCGCGTTCTAACGCAATATTGATTATATTGCAAGGATAACTATTCAACATATTGCTTACTTCTGCCATCAAGCCAAGGTTTATACCCCAATCAGCTTGAGTTGTCATGTCTCTAACATAATCATCGCGATCGTCATCTGTTGAATCTGGACGCTTTAGAGAAACTTTACGCGCTTCCAGTAGCAACATAATTTGTAAGTGGGTTACAGTATCTATACAAGCCCATATATCTCGTGGACTTACGCCATTCTTGATTAATTTCTTGACTATTTCTTTTCCTTCTACCAAGGCGTTTCTCATGTCATTCAGTGTGTATACTTCTGCTACTACCAGACGACCTTTATAGAGTGTAGGATTACGGTATACTTCTAATGTACCGTGATCTGTAGTCATTAGGCATACATAATTTCCTCGTTTAACAAGCTCTAGGATTGTACGAGTTTTGCCTACCTTTGGAGCGCCAAACATTAGCACAGACATTCGACGCTTTTCTAGTTTGAATTCTCTGGAGAAAATATTTTCCATAAATTGTTTCCGTTTTTTTTGGGCATTACTCGCTATTGTCCAAAAATGGCTTTTAATAAGATAACTATAGAGATCGCGATCGCGACATCAATTGAAACCAAATCAGTGCATGCAATCGAAACTGCGCACACGATCGCGATCGTAACCGCGATATCGTTCACGACAGCGACCACGTTCTATTCCCCTGATCGCGATCGCGACAGCACCTGCAATCGCGATCGCGCCCATGACCGCGACTGTATATGCCGAGACTGCGTATACGATCGCGGCTTCGACCACGACCATGAACGCGCCCTTGACCGCGACTGTGACCATAACAGCAACGACAGCAACCGCGATCTATTGAATCCCGCTCTTTTTATTGCGGCGTTAATACTATTTATTCTCCAATCTTTCCAGCGCCAGCGATCGACCACGACAGCGTCCGCGCCCGCGACCACGACCGCGACCACGACCACGACCACGATAGCGACCGCGACCGCGACCGCGACCACGATAGCGACCGCGACCGCGACCGCGACCACGACCGCGACTGTATATACGCTCGCGACCACGACCGCGACCACGATATATCATACCCAACTCTTTTTATTGCGGAATTCATACTATTTCCCTGTTCAAGATAGCGATGCGTTCATATGAATTCTTAGAAGAATAATCATGGTTGCAATTATAACTGTGATTGCAACCATGATATATCTAATATATTCGCTACTTAGTTTGTCGCGGGAGATCGTGCTTCCACTCGCAGTAATCCACAATTGCCCCGCGAGCGATAGCTACCGGCCCATCTGGATACGGCTCCACTTCGGACAGAGTTCCCTTTTCGAGTGCGATGCTCCAGCGCGACGTGTCAGCGACCCACGCAGCTTGATCCAGAATGATCTCGTCCTTATCGAACGAGATTACTTTCCCAGTGTAGTAGTGCGTTACAGTACGAATGAATAACTTTTTCCCAACAGTTAATAGAACTTTCGATTTTGCTTTATTAGTCGCCATTTTCTTCCTCACTTGTTATTTGTTTAATTTCAGTAGAGAATTTTCTCTCTATTGATTCCATCTTATTTACTTTTCTTATCGTGTCGCAAATACTTGGATGCGAACACATGTTTCTGCTACATCCAATTTCAGTTAGATGTTTTAAGCAGTATGGTCTAAAATCGCAATTCTCACACGCCATTCCTAACGCTGCGGGATATCCTGCAGCTTCAAATGCTTTTATAAGTGTAGATACCTGATAAATCTGTTCAATAACCGCTGGAATATCAAAAAAATTTCTATCATATTCAGTATATGTAAATAGAGTGTCTTTTTTAGATTCAAGTTCTTCGTAAATTCTTTGTTCTAATTCAAATGGAGTTTCATTTTGTGGATTTGGATTCTTCTTAGTTGGTTTTGATGCAAATTTTAGACGCTGCATCGGTTTAGCCGCAACAGCTAGTATGAATTTTTTAGCTTCTGGAATTCCATGAAAATAAACAGCAGCTTGACGAAGCGCTTTGATTTCATCGTATTTAGTGGAAGCATATTTCCATTCAATGATTGTTTCTCGATCTCTTGTAAGAGCGTCAATAAATCCAATGAAATGAGTATCTTTATGTGGAAAGAATACTCTTACTTCATTCATTACTTCTAAATCGGTTCTACGCCATTCTTTATATCTGCGAAGAACAGCAGATAATCTTGCTTTAGCTACTTGTATCGAATTGATATCACCATTTAATTGATACTGAAGTCCCATGTCTATCTTGGCGCGAGAATCTGAAAATGCACGTCCTACAATTTTCCATGTAGCTTCTAATGGTGAAGTAACATGATAAATATAATTCAAAGCGTATTTTCTCGGACAACTCAAAATCGTTGTTGCGCGAGATACGCTAATGGTTGAAGTAACAGCAAGTCTCTCTTGCTCTTCCTTATATAGTACAAGCTCGCAACGAAAATACTCTGGACGCTTACATACTCCGTTACCAGCATATGAAACACATTTGACTTTATTTTCAACTGCTACTGGTTTGAAATCAGGGCAGATTTTAAGAGCTAATGATTTATCCATTTTATTTATTTATCATATCAGTTTCAAGCAATATAAAAATGACCATTGAGATTGTGATATCGACCGCTGTCCAATTGAAAACATTGATCGTGAAATAGACATATCCTCTAAACTCGATCTAAATAACAACTTATCTAATTCCGCTCGTTTTAGTGCAGCGTTCATACCATCTATTCTCTTAATGTTGTCAACGATTTCGACCACGACCGCGACTGCGATAGCGACCGCGACCATGACCGCGACCACGCTCGTACCCACAACCACGACCACGATAGCGACCGCGACCGCGACCACGACCGCGACCACGACCACGACCACGATAGCGACCGCGACCGCGACCGCGACCACGACCGCGACTGTATATACGCCTGCGACCACGACCGCGACTGTATATACGCCCGCGACCACGACCGCGACCACGATATATCATACCCAACTCTTTTTATTGCGGCGTTCATGTTATTTACGCGATCTTGAAAACGATAGCGTTTCATCTCTCGACCCCGATTCCGACCATTTTGCATAACGTGCTTGTAACCGCGACCGTGCTAGTGATACCACTCGTGCGCGTGATTGCGATATCGATGTATAATTTATTAATGAATACGAGCGAGATTGAGATCCAATCCAAAATCGCGATCTTTCGTATACAATTTTATTCCTTGCTGCATTCATGTTATTTGCTTGATCTGATCAATATCCGCAACCGAAACACCGATTGCGAACTAGACGATAACCGCATCCATGCTTGAAACCACGCCATATCGTATCCTGCTCTTTTTATTGCGGAGTTCATTTTTTTGTTTACACGTTATAACTCGCTATTGTCCAAAACGTAATTTTACGTTTTAACAAAAAAACGATTGCAGTATTTCTTACATACACAGCAACCTCCTCCAACTCAGGACGCACGCTCTGCTTCCGCTGAACGTCTTACCACAGAGCTAGGAAATGCTCTCCGCTACAAGTAGCGGCATATTCAGCAAACCATTAAGGTTACTGTGTATGTGAGAAATACTTTACGAACCTAACGGTTAAACTACTTTTGAGACAGGTCTGCGCTCATTACAGTAAGTGACGCTGGAACTGTCTTAGTAGCCAAAGCTCGAAGGCTAATACTGATATCGAACAGGATTTCGTTTTGTCGCTGTAAACGATTGGAAATGGGAGCTAGAAGATTTCCAGCATCTTTAATCATTCGTACTGGCAATCCTTGTTCCATGATTTCGGAAAAGACAGCCGCAATGTAATCGGCAGCTTCCATTTCCTCACATGTTTCGCCTTCTATCTGCTCAACAAGTTCTTCTGGATTTATTTTTTCTGACATTTTTTCCTCCTATGGCTTACCTGTAGCCGACTATTGTGTACTCGCGAGTACAGTTTTTGTCAAGATCACTGTTGTGAACATAATGAAAAGTAGCGGAACCAGTGAGATTGTAACCGTCAATTTTAAGTAAAACGGTTTTATCCCCAGTTTTACCAGTCAGATTAATCTCCGCAATATGTTCAGAAAATGTAATATTACAGTTAGAATCAATTGCAATTGCTGAAGTGCGATTGTCAAATCCAGATATTTCTGTTTTTGAAATTGTAACAGTATAATCTTCATTGTCTGAACAACCCATAGTAGAACAAGTTGATCCTTCGCATTGATAAGCTATTTTCCACATCCCCTCTGGATTGCAACCGCTATCTGGAACCTCAATCACCGCGTCAACCGCCGCCTCAGTACCAGCGTCAACCGTCATGGTAGCGTCAACCGCCGCCTCAGTACCAGCGTCAACGCCCGTGTCGGCCACTATAACGGCATCAACCGCTACATCAACCGCCGTATCAGCTAACCCCGTTGACGCCTCAGACGCCTCGCTAGGTGCGTCAATTGACGCATCAACCGATGCCCAATTCGTTCGACCACCACTACAGGCAGCCATCGCTATCATAACCAGTAATATCAATAATCGCTTTTTCATTTTTGTATCTCCTTTTTTTGACGTTGCTTCCAATTCTGATAATCACGCTCCTGCTCTTCAGCAAGCCTAGTTTGCTTGCTAATCAACTCTCCGTAAGTAAATGGTAGCTTGTTTTGTAACGCAAACAACACTTTACCAGCCGCTTCTGCATCAGAAGCAGCACGGTGAGCGTTTTCGAGTTTTATATCAAGCTTCTTACATATTGAAGTGAGCTTCTTACTCTTTTCGTATTTGAAAAAGTGTCTTATCCAGACTAAAGGATCTATCCAAGTTTCACACCAAAATGCAGGCAAATCTACATAAGATGGAGAATAGAAATTCGCATGCTTGCATAACCTATTAATTTCAGCATGAAAAAACGCTCTATCAAATGAAGCATTATAAGCAACCGGAATTCTTCCGGTTAGAAAATCCTCTATCATCCAATATTGTTGGAAAAAAGTATCGGCTTTTTCAAGTTCTTCATTTGTAATACCATGAATCTTGATAACTTCTTCTGAAAGTTTCATTTCTGGATTTACAAGATTAGAACGAACATTTATAAACTTTCCATTGTCAAAATACGCTATTCCGTATTCAACAATACGGTCTTTAGTGGAATCTAAACCAGTAGTTTCAAAGTCAATAACAGCAAGTTGCAGTTTTCGCCAGTCTTCACTTAAAAGACCTTTTATCATTGTTGACTCTTCTTTCATTATTATTTGTTTTCCTTTTCTATTGCACGATTAAGATACCAAGCGGCTTTACGAAGATCCTCCAAACGATTTCCTTTTTTACCTGCTCTCGCTATGTATTTCACTACATTTCCGAGATGGAAATCTAATTGCCATGCTTCTATAGCATCAATAACTTCGATGCTGCTAAAAGTGTAATGCGAAGGATGATTTATTGGATCGTGTATTGTCATTTTACAGTTTGTATTAATGGAAGGATGCTTTCATCTGGACAGGTTTTCATTAATTCTGGCAATTCACGAATGTCCGCACTTGCCATTGCTTGTAAAGCAAACTGTATCCATTGTAAAACAGCAATTCCTTTTACTTTTTCAACTTCCATCAATGCTGTAATAAGAATACATTGATTTTGACGTTCTTTATTATTTAACATGAAAAATGGACTGTTAGCGATAGGTGCAGCGTTAGCACTTTTTGTTATTTCATTAATAAGTTCTGCAAAGCAATTCCACTTTTTAGGAATATGGTCTTGTAAACATTGTATTGTAACTAGATCGGTATTACTCATATATCATTCCTCCTTCATTATGCTTCAATTTAGATGAATCTAAATCTTCTGTAGTTTCAGTCCTAATCTTGGTTTCATCTAGCTTGTGATCTCCACACCAGTCCGAAATCATCACCACTGGCCAGCCATTCAGTGTTGGAGCGTGATGACGGCACCTTCCGAGGAAGGACTCTCCCTTCAAAACGAACCACATGCACGATGAACACTTCATGTTTGACGACCGATGTTTCCAGTTATCCATTAACTCACCTCTTGTTTTGGTTACCAAAAGTAACTGCCAAAAGCTAAAGTCGTCGATGCGTGATTGCAAAGACTTTGAAATTACTAATGAATTTCTATCATGCTTGCTTCTACCATACTATAACTGCACTTATAGTTAGATAGGATATGAAGCTAAAAAACTCAATGATTACGCATACTTAGCTATACGCGAGAAATTATAGCACGATAGACATTTCAATGGTTGTCGATTATGATTTCGATATTGCTGTAACTAATATTTGGATACAAAGCCAAATTCGTTTTTGGAATTACCCAGCACATGGCCCGTCCCTCCACAAAAGCCGCACTTGTCATCACTTCTGCCCACTGGATACCCGCGCCCATCGCAGTCAGGGCAGGTCATCCCGCCGACAGATACATGCGGCATACAGACCGCATCCGTTCCGCGTACAGACCCCCGTGGGTCGAAGAACACGCACCCGTGCTCCGTCTCGTGCCGGTCGGCCGGAACGTGGGACACGGGCAGGATGCAGGGCGAGCCGTGGTCGCAAGGCTTCCCACAGGGGGAGGGGCGAACATCGGCCAGGGGGAGGGGGGAAGATGGCTCGATCCCCCCCTTGACCCCCCCCTCCCTACCCGTGCCCGCGCAGGATGGGCAGGTCTGCGGCTCGGCCTGCGCCGTCTTGCCATCGCCACCACATCCGTAGCACGTCCGAGAGCCTTTATCCTCTGCGTGCTCCATGGCGGCCTCCCAGCGGCAGAGCATGCAATCCGCGTCGTGCTCGCCCGTCTCTTCGTCGCCGCTGTGACCGCACGGCTTCAGGTCGTCGAGCACCTCGACCACATGCCCGAGAGCGGCCATTGCCTGATCGCGCTCGGAGCACACCTTTCTATACTCGATGTCTCTATCGCGAAGCACTTGGTTCTTGTGCTTCAATTCCGCAAGACAGTTATCGATGTCTCTCCGGTAGCCATTGACGGAAGACAGCAACATCTTGTTTTCTGCGCGTTGCACCCCCGCCTCGTATAGCGTCGGAGTCCATCGGGGGTCCGTGCGGTCGCGATGGTTCATCTTTGGATCGTCTGCCAGTTGCGATCCGACCATGAGCAACTGTGCGCCCCGGAGGTCGGCCGCGCGAAACGCCATCCTGACTTGCGATTCCGGCACGAACTCGGCGCAGCATCGCTCGCAGACCCACACCGGCCGCCAACCCTCCGCGTTACCTCCAATAGGGCGGTAGAAGACGCGCTGGTGCGTGCAGGACGCTCGGAGAGCCTCAATCTCGGATGCCGCTTCGTGCTGCTCCTTCGTGCTCTTATCGTGTGAGATGTCAGAGTCAAATCGTGGTTGAGCCATCTGTTAACCCCGCTCCGTTTTTCTCTCGCTGTTTACCGGCGTGATCGTTGTCCGTAGACAGCTTTAACAATTGACTTACGTAACCATTTCGCCACTATATCCATCTCTTTCGGGGTGGTCGGCATAAGGTGATTACTGTAAAATATAAGTATAGCCCAAAACATAAAATCGTATTTAGGGTCTTCCCGAACGTATGCGTCGAGCATCTCCTTCTCGATAGACTCGTAGGATTTTCCATGCTTGAGAAGCGTATCGTGATCTAGCATCTTTTTGCAGATACTAATTAACCCGCTAACTAAAGTTGGATCAACAAATAGCGCTGCACATAGTAAAGAATATATAATCTTATCTGTCTTCTCAACTGCATATACGATATCCGCCAATGACCTGTTTGCGACATCACCTCTGAACCACGTATAGCTTATCGGGATATTTAGATCCCAGAACTTGTCCATAATGCGCCTATCGAACTTAATATTATCTAGTTTCATCGAGAGATCTCCTATCATGTGGAAGGTTCGCTAACAAACTCCGAAAGCGGTATACATAGTGTATACCGCATGCTACTGGCCCCTCTCGGCCGATCTGCGAACGCGCCGAGAGGGAGGGCGGGGGTTACTCGTCCTGGTCCGGCTCGATCTCGACATCGATCCAATGCGCGTCCCACTCATAGTGGGCGTCGCTCAAAGCGTATCGTACGCTCACGACCGCTCCATCGTCTCCCCATTCTCCAGCTCGTGCCCACTCTTCCGCCAGCTCGCGTGCGCGTGCCATCGCCAACGCGTCCTGCTCCTCCGCTGTCCCGCGATGTACTGTGATGGTAACTATCTTCTCTGAGCCGCCTTCGTCAGACAGCGCTACGCTATACTCTCTTTCACTGCGTATCTTATTCGTTTTCATCGTTTTCTCCTTTTTATGGGCCGAGCATCCTAACCGAGCATCCTAACCGAGCAGTGCGGCATACCGCACTACTGCATGGCCCCTCTCGGCCGATCTGTGAGCGCACAGAGAGGAGCGATATTTTCCACTCAGCCACGCGCATCTTCTAATGTCAATGTACCTCGCGTGCTGATAAAATTTTCAAGTACGCACCAAGAATTACGCATTTACATGAAGCTTATCTATGAATGTAGATATACCTAAAATCTCGGCTGGTGATTTTACAGGTATTCCATGAGAATCATAGCTAATTGGATTGTTACAGGTTTGAACATATGTTTTCGCTGAATCCAATAATGTAAAAGCTGCCAATACTACTTTCTCCCCTGAATTCAGGATTCCATATACTACCCATATCGTATTTGGTATGTCAGTTTGCATTTAGAAATTCTCCTATCATATTTATCGAATTGCTTGGTCTTATTCGCCTTGGAAAGGCACTCCTTGTAAATAATGAACCGTACTGCTTCTTTATAATCCTTGAATCTAGTACTACAACTACTCCCCTATCGTGAACAGATCTAATAAGTCTTCCAACTCCTTGACGAAAAGCAGTAACGGATCGTGGTATTGAATATTCCATAAACCATTTCTTTCCAGCATCCTTTGTAGCATCAAGGATAGGATCATCTGGATTGGGAAATGGCAATCTATCTATAATCAAACACGATAAAGCTTCACCAGGAATATCAATACCAGCCCAAAAACTAGCAACACCCAGAAGAACAGATTTCACATCTTTTCGGAATTCTTCTATCAACATGTTTCTCGGTTTTTCACCTTGAACAAGTACGTTCCAAGTTGTGTGTGCTCGTAACTGTTCTTTTACGGCTGTTAAATTACGATAAGACGTAAATAAGCATAGTGTTCTACCACCAGCTAAATCTATACATCGCTCTATCATGCGTGCTACAGATAACGAATCATTAGGATCTGGAGCATCAGAAGGAACAATAAATCTGACTTGATTTTCATAATCAAATGGAGATCCAACAATTAGCTCCTTTACTTTTTCTCTTGGAATACCAAGATCTGTAATCAAATGATTGAATTTTCCATCAACAGTCAATGTTGCACTTGTCAATATAATCGCTCCTGTTCGTTCAAATAAATGCTTGGAAAGAAATTCAGAAACGTCAACCGTTTTACTGCACAACAAAACATTTTCTCGCCTATCATTTTCTAAAAAGTAAACAGAACTTTCCTTAGAAAGGTTCATCGCTTCGGTAATCTTTTCTCCTATAGCATCACAGCGATCAGCCCATAGCTTTGCTTCTAATCTACGTTCAGGTTTTAGATCGTATTCTGAAACACGAGTAAATTCATTTGACGCTTCAGTCAATGACTTTAGAATTTTGTCACTGGATACTGGATTCTTGCATTTTAATCTTGCTTTGTATGATTGTCTTTTTTTATAGCGATCCAAAGAATCCATGAATTCTTTTGCATCACGTAAGATAGTAGTTCTAGTATCTTTTAGCTTTATCTGTAAAAGAGGATTTACAGCACGCCTTATCGAATAATAACTAACTTCCCATCCGAAAATACTACGAGCGATATCAGCAGCCTCATGAGCTTCATCCATTACAATAGCATCATACTTAGGTAAAGTCTTACTTCCCAAAGCTAAGTGCATAAAAAACAAATGATAATTGCAAACTATTATATTTGATTGTTCGATCTTTGATCTTGCTTTTGCAACAAAGCAGTTTTTGTACGATTCGCATTTTATACCGAGACATTCATCTCCACTCTTGGAGAGTTCGGACCAAACTGCTTTATTGGGCAAGAAATCTAAATCGCTTATGTCACCAGTATTAGTGGTTTTTGCCCATTCTATTAACCGCTCAGCTTCTACAGAAGATTCTTTATCAAACAATTGAAGCTGCTTTGCAGCATCGCTATGTACGAACCTATAACAAATATAGTTTTGCCTTCCCTTAGCAAGAGCAAACTCAAACTTTTGAGGCATTGCTTTTTGTAAAAGCGGTAAATCCTTGTAAATTAACTGTTCTTGTAAAGCGATATTAGCAGTTACAATCAACGTGCGATATATATCTTGATACTCTTCAACCTGATTGGTAACTTTATTCATTCGCTTTCTTGTAACATACGGTGTGCAACTAACTTTTCCTATTATCGGAACACAATAACCGAATGATTTACCGACACCAGGAGGACACTCAGCGAGTAATACTCCATTGGAGTTCAAGATCGAAGCTGTGCTTTCAGCAAACCTTAATTGCTGCTGTCTGGCTGCATATCTATCAATTGCTTTTGATAGAATTCCACCATTATCCAGTGTTTCTTTTACTATATTCATTTACAATCCATGAGCAGATCCAATTGTTCTATCCAATCTCCAGGTAAAAGATTCATCGGATAATTACTTCCATCCAATTGATTCCGACTTATCCAAAAATCTCTAAACGAGACAACCTCTTTTATTTGCTGCAAAACGAATTCATCCAACGAAATTAAATTATTTTGCATAATTCCTCACATAGCAGCTACTCAAAAGAGTAGCTGCTAAATCATGAATTATACATCAACTCTAACTGATAGTTTGTCCCACACTTCACTTGTTGAATCGTCACCAGGATACCAGTCAAAAACAACTGTTTCCTTATCACGACCACATTTCCCGATAAACACATCGTTTATCGCGGTAGAATAATCAGGATATTGACCAAGTTCTACCAGTCTTTCAGTAATAGCTTTTGCAGTAACTAATGCTTCTAAGCTTGGTGATAATACAACTTCAAGAGTATCAGCTTTCTTATCCAAGAAAGCTTCCTTAAAATCTATTGCCAGACGTTCAACGTAATACAATCCTCTTCCAGAGTATCCCTGAAGAACCAGCTCGCGTAGTCTCTCGGAACCGTTTTTAAACGCCCATTCCAATTTTTCCTTTTCCTGATTAGCTTTTCTCTCTTCAGATGCAATTTTCATTGCATTGTCTTTTTCGCTGCGAATCGTTACTATAATTTCATTTGTCAATTCACGTAAAGAAAGTGTCTGAGACGCTAATTCTGGTATTCTTGTAGCATCCTCGTAATATCCGATATTGTTAACTCGGATAAGTTTCTTGGCTAGAGATCCATTCATCACCTCTAAAAGTTCTTTGCCGCACTTTCCATTAGCCGCAGTCAAAAGCGCTTCAATACATGGCGTCAATTCAGAAATCTTTTCAAGCTTATTAGCTTCTAAGGCTTTATTTTCTTCTTCTTGAGCTTTGCACTTAGCGTCAAAAACGCTTTGTTGCTTTGCGGTTTCGTTAATAATACTTTCTACTACAATATCATCGGTTAGAACATCTAAAGGATGTTCTATATTTACTTGAAGAGTGCCGCTTGCATCACAGAACTCTAGTGGAATTGATATCATTGCACTTTCAACCCTAGATAGTTCTTTTTCTGTTGGAATTAAAAGTTCATAATTCTTAACACGGCGAAAAGGAACCATATCTCCTGTTTTTGTCCAATATATTGTTGCTTTTAATGTTTTCATTTTCTTCTCCTTGCAACCGTAGTTGCATTTTTATGCAAGCCATAGCTTGCTTTGTTGTCTCGTCAGCTCTGGAATTACCAGAGGACGGTTTCCATTACAGAAACCGTTTCGACATTTTTAAGCAGCTTCGGCAAGTTTCGGAATAACCGTACCTGCAAGCTTCATAAGCTCGATCTTACGTTCATCGTTGTCCACGCTTTGTGCGAACAACGAAATGGCATTACTCATGCGCCATACCGTATTTCCGGGTGGAAGAAGCTCGACATCTGGAGTATTGTACTTCTCAGCAATGCCTTTGCGCTCACCTTTGCTTAAAGCGGTTTTCATTTGAACTAGATATTGCCTTGGATCGGAAATTTTATCTTGTGAAGCAAATCTAATCGCTTCGTTCATTGCTTCAACTCGCTCTGGGGTTAGCGAACCTAGAACGATATCGTTTATCGCACTAGCACTAGCAGCAGTATCGAGATCGTAAGTTGCTTGACTGAACGTAATGTCCTCACTCAATCTCTTACCGAGGTGAATTTGACGTATGCCTTCATCTGCTATTGCGTAATTCGTACACATTAGCCTAAGCACAAATACACGAATACTGTGCGCGCCGTTACCGTAATCCGAATTCTCCCAGGTCGCTCCATAACAGAGCACTTCGTTACTGACTGGTTCAAATACGAGCGGCAGCATCGATTTAAGCATTACCTTGGTTTCGGTTGCATAACCCTGTACCGGAATCATTCCCAATGCGCTAGTCGCTCCAATAAACGAATCCAACAATGGTCTGCTATCGAGCCTACGATACGAATTTGATAGGAAACCACGCGCGACTCCATTGTACGAACGTACAAGAAACCGCTTGTCTTGGTGAGAATACATCTCACTGAAAATATGAGCCATTAATTGATTCCCCCAACCTTGAGTATCCTCTTCGTGCATCAACTTTTGGAACATTTTAGTCGGAATATCAGCACGTCCGCAAAGTTGAGTTAGCGCGTTATCGCTAATTACAAGTGGATCCTCCTCACCATAACCAAGCAATACATTTCCTTCATTATCAGGAAGGAAATTCAAGGCTTGCGCCTTTACTATTGCATCGGTTGGGATCTCCGATTGCACTTTTTGAATTGTTTGTAGAGCGGAAAACTTACCGCTCTCTATTGTTTGCTCCATTTTAGTGCGTGCATAAATAGCCGCTTCAGATGCAGCTTCATTGTACGACTTCAATCCATAATGTATCAGCATATTTTCTCCTTTTTAATTGTTAAAAACAAAAAACTGAACCATAACTCGCCATTGTCCAAAAATCGAGTTATGGTTTTTCACTAATTTTAGAAAGTAATTTCGTTACTTCTTCAAAGTAAACACAATAGTATGCTATGCAGTAAGCTTCTGCTTCGTTGTGATCTGAACAACCAGTAGATGAATGATGATTAAAAAGAGCAATAGCAGCTTGCTTAGCTTGCTCTCTTGAATATCGGCCTGGTCTTAGACCAAGAATCGCTCTGCGCCACGTATTCGGATATATACCAAACATATGACTCTTAGGAATTTCTGCATCTTCAAGAACAGCCTGCCAAGCACCCCATGAAGCTCCGGTTCCTATGATAGACTGAAAAGATCGCTTTCCTTTTTGCCAGCCTGGACTCCATTTTTCATATGCAATAATCAGTGGAAGCTCATATACTTCGTTAGAGCAGTATTTTGCGTAGATTAAAGCGTCTTTTCTCTCGATATGATTTTGAGCAATCCCACCATCAATATAGTTGCCTCTTACTATAATAGCCCAACCAGAGATTTTACCTGGATCTATACCTAAAATTACACATTTATTATATGGATAACCCATTACATTACCTGTTCGATATTTTTTAACAGAAATTTGTCAATTTCATCTCTTGATAATCCTGCATACAAACAAACTCGTATGCTTTCTTGTGCTTCTAAACGAATTGGAATTGCACTATGGTTAGGATGCTCCCATTGATCTTTCAATGGATTATACATCCAGCAACCCAAAGTATTAGACTTTGGCCTGCGCGACAAAAAATAAAGAAGCTCTCTAGTACCGTGCATCATGCAATCCTCTTTAGCAGTCCAAGTTCGAAATTACCTGCTAATATTTCCTCACGCAAACGACCTTTGTCTTGTGGATCTATACGAGAAGTTCCCTCTTTGAACACAAGTCGGAATACCAGTGCTTCATCTTCTGGAAACATGGTAATAGTTTTTCGATTTACAGGTACTTCCCATCCAAGAATCTGAGATAACGCTTCTGCTGTCTGCTCATATCCAATAGTAGAAACTATGGATTTGTTAGGAGTTGACCATCGTTTGGCCCTTTCAGGAGCTACTAACCAGTAATTATAAGTACCAGGAGAAGTTATTACAGCACTATTCAATAGATACTTTTTCATTTAATTAATCCATTATCACCAAAGGAATAAAATGCACTTTGAGTTACGATAACATGATCTAAAACATTTATGCGTAAAAGCTGTCCAGCGGAAACTATTTTGCTTGTTAAAGCAATATCTTCAGCAGAAGGCATTAGATCTCCACTAGGATGATTGTGTGAAACAATAATTGATATTGATCCAGAAAGAATTGCCGCTCTAAATACTTCAGAAGGAGCTACAGTAGCTGCATTTATTCCACCTCTTGAAACTTCATGAATAGCCATAATCTTGTTTTTTGTAGATAGCATAAAAACAATAAATACCTCTTGCACGTCATTACCAATAAGCTGTTGTGCAATTGCAGCAACTTTATTTGAAGTAGAAAGTGGAGTTGTAGAATAATCAACTTCTGATTCTGCGATACGTTGAGTCTCAAGTACAAGCCTTACCTTTTTGTATGTAATCATTCTATGCTCCCAGCATTTTAGCACAAAAAGCAGCTACTTTTTGAGCAAATTCCATTCCTTCAAAAGTCTTTCCAAGGATAAAGAACTCTTCTGTATTTGGAGAAAAACAATTTTGATGTATCCATGATATATGGATATAGTGTCCTTCGCTTCCCCCAGTAACGGCATAACAAGCAACCCATCTAAAATTAGCAGGCCAGCGAGATTCTTGTAAATGCTGTTTATTTATATCAATGCTAAAATAGTCCAAACCATTCCACAAACCTTCGTTTACAAGTTTTTCCTGTAAAGATTTATAGATATCTAATAGAAGCAATCCTTCTACTCTAATGATCGTTCCTGTCGGTTGTCCATCCTTATCGAGAACTCGGCACCACTTCTCTAACTGAATACCATGATCCCAGTTTTTATCGAATGGAACTTCCTCACCGATTGTTTCGCCTTCTTTTAACATACGTTTCTCCTTTTATACCATTACGAGATAAATCAGCCACGATGGATGTCCGTGCTCACACACACCATCCATCTCTACCCAGCATCCATCAGTAGCTTCACAGCCACCATCGTCTACCCACTCTTCAAGAGTAGAAATATCAGGCTCTTCATCTATTGGTTTCGGCCACAATGAATTAATCATTATTTTTCCAATCCAGCACCTACGATAACCTGCCACCCACCAGGAAGCTTCCAAGGATCATAGATTCCAAGTTCTTCCGCCCGTTTTAACAAAGCGGTTTTAACCTGTTGATATCTTTCCTCGGAAAGAAAACGCAGCCACCCACATTCTCTTTCACCGTAAAGTATTCCTTCTGTAAGAGCGATCTGCGGTTTCTCTCCGCGCGCAACCTGACATTGCAAATGACTGCAATCTATTGGCATTTGCCATGTAGGTCGAGCAAACAAACAACCAGTTTCTTTAAGAGAAAGTTTAGATTGCTCTTTATTTGAAAGAGCATCCCATTCTTTTTCAGTACCTTTGAACCACATATCATATCCTTTCTACACTAGAGTTTGTATCTAGTATTAGCCATCCAGTTAAATACTTGGCTTTTTTAATTGCAACATCTATTGCGTCCACTTCATTTATGGCTTCAAGTTTAAAAGACAGATTGCTTGGTAATTCTAAAGATACACCATCTATACCATTTGTTTCCCATACAATATTAGTAAGAGTAACTTTGAATAATTCCATTATGTGCGTCTATTCCTTGGTTCTACATACGGAATATGTAGAATTTTGAAAATTTCTTCCTCAGATTTTCCGGCGATGCGCAATCCGTCTCGATAAAGTCCATATTCATTTAACTTTAGACCAATTGCTTTGGCTATTGATCGAATATGATTGTTATACGACTTAGAACCAGTAAAATACAAAAGCGCAGCACCAAAATTATCTATATCCACTATCTGAAAATCTATATTTATTGAAAAATCATTACATGAATGATAAATTCTAATCTTAGATTCTCCAATAGAATCAATTCTTCCTAATTTATCTACTTCTAATCGTATTTGAGATAAAGCTTTTGGATTATCTATTCCGATAAGAATATCAAGATCTTTCAGGGTTAATCGTTCTCTACGCCACGATCCAACAATCTCTGTATTTTTTACATGAGAGCATGTATTAATACGATCAATAATATATCTAACGAGATCATTTAGCTTCTCTCTTGGAATTCTTTTAGATGTTTTCTTTTCAATTCCAACAAGTACCTTTTGATAAAGATCAAGATCTGCTTTTGAGCATTCAAGTTTCTCCAAAAGCTCCTCCATTGACTTTACTTGATACTGTTTTGCAATCTTTTGAGCACCAATCGAACTAATTCCAGATATCCATGTAAGATCTAATGCAGCATCTGGAAACTCTATTTCCAATTCTTGAAGTTCAAAGCATGAACCCGTCGAGTAAAGTTCTTTAATAACATGAAATGCAAACTCTCCTATGCCATCAAGAGACAAAATATCGAAAACAGAAGCGGTAACAGGGCAATCTTCGACGATTTTAGAAGCGTCAAGAAATGCCCTTGAACGGAATCTATCCTTTTTTAGCTGATATAGCTGTCCTAACTTATACAGTGTATCAGATATTTCAGACGTTTTCATTCTTCTTCATGAAAAACTATCTTTCCTTCATCAAGGAAAAGCTTTCCATCCTTAAAGCGATATCTCCAAAAATCATGTGTATCGCTTGCCATTTCAATAAACGAACCAGAATCTACATATAAAGCAATAACGTCGAACATTTTATAAAATTCATTGCAAAACTTGCTTCCATTAAAATCAATTCCCGTAACATTTCCATTTTCGATCTCAACAGACCACATAAATTCTAACAAAACATTGTAAATATCAGTTGATTGTTTTAGCTGGTAATCATTTACATCTGACCAGCATCTTGCTTGTAGACACAGAACTGCCTTTTCAGCATTATCTTTCGACATCGAAAACTTAGAATTCAATACTTCACAATAAAAACTCATGTTTCCTCCTTTTAGTTATCTCGATTTTCGGCATATATCCTATTAATATATGCCGAAAGTCGAACCAACTACTTTGAATCTACATTTGATTCTGTGATTATCTTCATCATATACATTGAACCGCAACATAACAGATGCAGATAATCTCCATCTATCGCGAAAAACGGACATACTTCGCTACATATGTCCTTGAACGAGGATTTGGGACATAGCATTTCACGTCCATCCTCCATATAAGCAGACCAATAATCATATTGATCTTTTGCTATCATTACTTTACGTAGTGTTTCCATGATTATCTTACTATTTCACCAATTGAAGCTTAGGAAGCAAAACTGCTTTGATCTCTTTTTCCAGATTCTTCATTTGTTCAGACGATGGCAGTCCTTCGACTTCTATCTCCTCTACTACTATTTCAACATCAAGCTTCTTATTTAGCAGCTTGATGTTTCGATTCAGTCCAATACTCTTATCGAGCTCTGGACATTCGCAATCCAACTCTTGTAGCTTTTCAGCTAAAGAAGCTTCAATGTCCTCTTCCTTGAAGAAGAAAGACATGTACTCTTCATCTTCTGTTGATATTGATAAAAGAAATACCTGCATTTACGATCTCCTTTTTGTGAAGGCGAAATAGCCTTCGTTCATAGCAATAAAGTTATTATTGCTATGAACGAAAACCACTTATTATGACGCTCCGAACGACCATAGCTACGATTACGCATTCTCCATCGCAGCTACATCTTGATGGAGCGCGGCCGCGCGCTCTCGTGCGGCAGTCTCCTCCATATCCGCCGTGAGGGCGGACAGTGCTACCATAGCCTCGCTCCACTGAGCGAGGCATCCAAGGACTGCCTCCTCGTCCGCACCGTTAGCGCGGAGGACTTCGAGGTCGATTTCCAGCGCGGCCTCTATAGCCGCCACGATCTCAGCCGCCTCGGGCTTCCCCGGAGCAGCCGCCTCTGCGAGTAGGCGCGCGGCCACCCAGACAGGCGGCCTTCCGGAGCCGCCAGCCGCCTCTTCGGCGGCGGCTCTGTAAGCCGCGCCATCGCTAGCCTGCCAGCGAGCTTTCCCCAGCTCGCTGGCGTATGACAGCCGGGCCGATCGTCGGCCCGACATATCGAGCACAATCAGCGCGCTGGCGAGCGCGCTGATTTCATCGGACTCGCAATTGAGCCCGATGTTCTCTGCTACCCACCCCAGGGCAGCCTCTACGGTACGCACCACTCGGTCTGAGTGGCGCTACGCGCTTCCGGTACTCGCGTACCGGAAAGCCAGATCGGCCGCGACCTCGGCCGGTACGGAGCGGCTTTGCAGCCGCTCCGAGAACAACTCGGTCTCTTCTCTTCGCGTCCTCATTCTCCTTCTCCTTTTTCACTCGCGCGGCATACACCATGTATACCCAAACAATTCTTATTATAACTCGCCATTGTCCAAAACGGCGAATTCACAAAGAAAAACCCCTTGCCGCGTTAGCAGCAAGGGGTTTTAGAAACTACTCCTTGGCGAACCAGTATTTACGTCCGTCAACACTGGCCTTTGGATCTCCCAAGATCATCTTGTATGCCCAGGTGGGCGAACCACATGGGGTTTGACCATCGAGCAGGAAGTCTCCTTCTCTGACCTCAAGGGTATGCTGCACACCTTTATAGGTTTTGCAGCAAATCGATCCAACTGCTGGAGTCGGATACGGAGATCCGTTATCTGCCGACCTGCCGCGCCCTGCCGTAGCCATGGTGGCGACTCCTCCGCCACGCTTTACGGCCGAAGCAGTTACCTTGCCTTTCGACAAGGCAACCGATATTGTGATCTCCTCTGGCATGTTTTCCGAAGTCGCAATAATCGCTTCAATAGAAGCAATTATCTCGTTCTTCGCAGTTTCCAATGCAGCGTTCTCACGCGCTACACGATTCCCAATCTCACTCTTGGCCTTTTCGGCCAAAGCGAGCAACTCCGATACTGACAACTGGGAAATATCCATTTGTTCTCCTTTTGAAATTCCACGTTTCCAGCAAGTCGCGTTAGCTGCAAACCAATACAGCAATACTCCTTGCGTGAAACAATTTTATTAAGTTATCAAAGAACCAATTTACAACCATTACTCGCCATTATCCTTTTTCCAGGTTTTCACCTAGCGCCCTAGCGGGCCTAGCGCCCTAGCGGGCCTAGCGCCCTAGCGGGCCTAGCGCCCTAGCGGGCCTAGCGCCCTAGCGGGCCTAGCGCCCTAGCGGGCCTAGCGCGCCTAGCGAGTAATTTTCAAAGAACGCCCGTTACTCGCTATTATCCAATTAGCCTAGTGCGCCTAGCGCGCGGCCTAGCAGCCCTAGCAGCCCTAGCGCACTAGGTAATAGCTACATTCGCCCACATATAGCATAAAACTTACATAATACTATATGTAGTCAATATATGCACCATGCACTATGTATGCCTGGCCACTATCGCGAGCTATGCGCCGATGGTAGAAATTGGTACAGAATCAAACGATAATCGAAGAATTGTTCCTAATCCTACCAAATACGGCAGAATCGGGTCAAAACAGGTAAAACACAGCAAATATCGGCAAAGATAGGGTCAAACACTACCAAATACAGCGATAACAGCAAGAATCAGGTACAGAATCTTCACTTTTGCTGTAATTTCATCATAGCCGCGTAAAGTTCCAACTCGTCTAGCCCAAATTCCTCTTCAGCCTGACAAGCATCATCTATAAGCGCAGAACGATCCTTATCAGGAAGCACTTTCTCTTTATCAGAAAGATCTATTTCTGCATCAGAATAGAGAAAGTCATACATTAATTCCAATTGATTGCTCATAACCATTTATTCTCTAATCAACAATCCAATGAATCTAAATATACAGACCCTGCAAAAACACTAAGAGAATTCAAAACATCAGAAAGTACTTCGAATTCCTTTAAAGAATTAGTCTTCAAGTTACAAAACACATCTACTTTAGTCCTTTTTCCAGAACAAATAGTTAATATCGAATATCCACCAGGAAAATTAAATTTAAGATCAATCGAAATATCTTCAATAGAATTTTTAAGAATTCTTCTTGAATCTGAATCAAGTCTCCCATTTAGACTGTAAAACGTAAGATTGTCCTTAACCATTTGAATATAATCTTTTCCAACTAACTTATTGTTTTTCATTGTTATCCTCCGAATAAATTTCTATTTGCAGCAACTCAGTGTTAGATCCTTCTTCTTTCAAAGCTTCTTCTTTTGATGCAAAGACATACACAAATCCAATAGCACCCCCTGGACCAGAAAACATCAATGGATATGTATGATAATCGGTTTTCAACTCTACTGGAAACTTATGCAACTTAAGTGAGAGAAAAGCTTTCATATTATTCATTCAAATTAAACAAAGTACATTGGCGCTGCTTATAAAGAAACTTCTTTTTATGTCTATCAAGTCTTTTCAATTCGTATTTATCAAAACAAGCCAACGACAAATCCGATATTTCACATGGATTCGTTCTGTACCACAAACGATTCTTTTCATAACGTCCAGGTAATCTCCAAGATACAGTTAAATCTCGATGAAATGTAGGAGCATGATAAGACTTTATAACCGGCTTCTTCATTTTCGAATTTCAAAAACATAAGATAAATTTTTAGCTACATCCGATTCATGATCTTGAACACTATTCACAAATGAAGCAATAACACTTTCGTTATAATCTTTAAAAAGATTCATAACCTTATTTTTTATATTAAACAGATCTTCTTGGATAAACTGTTTGCTTTCTTGAATCCGCTCTAATGTAGAATCAAGAGACTCACCAGCTATAGCGTACTTGCCTAATAGCTTTTCAACGCTTTCCTTTACTTTACTTGCCGCAATAAGTTCTTCGAAAAGCTTGTTCATCAATGAAATAACGTCACGCTCCAATACCATTACATGAAAGTGCTCCTGAAGCATACGCATCACTTCATCAAGCACTTCCTGATGAAGAACTCTAATAGCTGGTTGTAAATTTACTTCTTGTTTGCCCTGAAAACTCTCAGGTGGAATACACAAAGAACTAGAATCGTTTAACTTCTTTAACCTTTGAAGCTCTTGATCTTGATCTCGAAATAATTTCTTTAGATCTTCAAATCCATTTTTCAACAATTCGATATCATTCTTATCAGACATTGTATCCTCCTTAAATAAAACGGCAGCAATAGATGGAAGGAGGGGGTTATGGTAACCACAAAACCACCTATCGCTGCCGTAGCGCTCTACAGAGAATCGAACTCTGAACTACTAATCTAAAACTAATAATCTACCAATTAGTAGTTACCAGTTAGAGCAGATCACCATTCGTAATGCTTACCAAGACCATTCTCTGAAATCAATTTTCTTCTAGTAATCTTTACAACTACACGGGAAGAAGCAAGTTCATTGTCTATTAAAACAAATTGTTCAATCATCACAAGCGGCATACTGGATTTAGCATTCCAAAGCATTGAAACAGCCTCTATTGTTGGCCGCAAATAAGCTCTTAATGATGGACGATTAGTTGTAGAATCATACAGTAAAATCCTACATTGAATCTTTTCACTCGTCGGCCAAGATTTCCTGATACGCGGAGAAAGTTGTTCCAAAGCAGAAACAATCTTAGCGCGACACGCCTCGATGTATACTGCTACCTCGTCACCGTTACCCTCCGGTGGCAACTGTAGAGTAAACTCCAAATCTGACATATTATAAATTTCTAACGAGGTCCACCCTCATTACGCATACGAGTCCTGGCATCCTTAGCAGCTTGAATAATCGCTTCACCAGTCTGCTTGTAGGTATTAGAACCAGACTCGGCAGCAGGCAAAATCACATCTTCCAACTGATCCTTGAAATACTCCATAGCTTTTCGCATGTCTACCATAAAAACTCCACTTTTAGCGTTATACCGCCAATTAATCCAACTGTAGCCAATAATTAAACGAAAAGCAAGAAATTAGCTGTTCAGGTTACCAATTTCATTAAATAACTCCCTTACATAACTCCAATCAGAAGTATCATCGGAATCGTACCACTCAAGCGCACGCATTGCATCGGCTACACGAACCAGTAAATCTGACATAGCATGCCTGTCTTTTTTTTGCTTCAATCGTTCATTATCTTTGTTGATTTTTATTTCCTTATGAATCTATTTGGCCATGTCTTCTACACTGACAAAAACATAATTGTAATGTCCACCGCTCATTTTTTTACCTCCTTATTGAAATATTACACTTTTATATTAAAGAATTCGGAGTGCATATACAATCACACTCCGAATTCACTTTGCGTTATAGCGCCGCAACCCGCTCCACTTACCTTTACCCACTAAACAAGTTGATAGACGCTTTAGTCGTCTAGACCTAACTGCTTTAGGCGTCTAAAACTAACTTGTTTATGTGTTCTAAGTTGTGTTCTAAGTACCCGCTGCCACTTTACTAACCTAGTAAAAAATGTCTTAGAGCCTTAAGAGCAAATTCAAAAGCCCGTTCAGGATCCCCAGATTTAATAACAACTTGCTCTAGGGCTTTAACCACTTTCGAGTGTCCTTGATTTCTATCCGCTAGCTTGTAAGCTAACGTAGGATTTGTAGTATTAAGAGACTCTCTGACCTTACGCATATCGTATACAGAAACTGCCACTTTCTCTTTACGAATATGGGACGCGATCGATGGCTAACCACATTTCTAAGATAAAAAATCAATATTAGACTAGCGCGCCAAGAAACGTCCAATCTTTATCAGATAAAGACTGATATTCTGGATCTTTTCTCGAAAGACGCATCCTTGATCGTTTTAGCAATCCATCAACCTCAACAGAAGTTGGTTGTCGAAAAACATGATCAGAAATTACATACTTATTACCAAGCGAAGAAGGATCATCATGAATACTAAATTCAATCACCCATAATCCGCCTGTAGGAGCTTTACTAATACCATTATATCCCAACCACATCGGAACTTCATCTTCACCAAGGAATTCTATTATTTCCTGTATACACTCAGTAGCAGCTAAAGGTATGCACATTCCTCTTTCAATCACACCAATAGGATTTCCATCTCTATCAAAAGCTCCAATAACAGCTAACAATAATTTTTCCATATTATTTTCGTGTATTCCAATCAGCAACAGCTTTTGCTACAGCATCACCTATTAAAATAATAGAAGCGTTTACAAGTGGACCCCTAGACTTACAAACATTACACTCAACAAATACCATCATTACTCCACTGGTAATTGTCACAAAAGCATTACTGCCACAAAATGGACAGCTATTCAAACCATCTCTTTCTAATTGCATCGAACATTATCCTTTCTTGAAAGGAGAATCTTATCCCAAGCGGTATTTAGTCTACGCATCGTATCCCCATCACCACCGCGATCAGGATGAAAGTCTACAGCTAAAATACGATAAATGCGCTTCAAACTATCCGTAGAAGCTGATCTCAATAAATTAGATATTGTCTCGTACATTCCATCATCTTCGATATTACAAGTGTGTGAAGCGTTAGAATTGTCTTTTGCGCCATCTACCGAAAGGAAAGAAAAGTATTTGCGCGCAACTTCTACCAGAGTATCTAATTCTGATGGGTCTACCATCCATACTTTTTCAGATGGACTCCATTGTCTCCTTTTCCAGAAAATTCTTTGCTTTAACTCCTCGATAAATAACGGAGTTAATTCCTTATCATAAGGAGACTCGAACTTTATCCAACCATTTTCAGCCCATATTCTAGATGTTTTCTTCATAAGGTACAGGCTTCACATCAGCACCACATTTAGGACAATACAATATTTTACCACTTTTGATGCGACCAAATGCTTGCGGAGTAAGACGATGCTCACCACATCTACAAAAAACATAATACAGTATACCTGGAACTTTGCATGGTAAAGGTATTATACTGCGCGCTGAATCAAATCCACACTTTCGCATAAATTCTTTCCAAGTATCACCATGAGCATTTACCTTAACACTTCTTGGGTATTTCTCGAAATCGAATAAGTGACAAACTTCGTGTATCAATACTTCGCGCTTATGGACATTATCAAAAAAATTCCATAATTTAGACGACAACTCAATTTTATTAATACCTGGACTAGCTCTTCCACAAACGGATAAAAATCTAGAATTCCATACCACACTTATTCGAGGTACAAAGCTTTCCAAATCACATATCTTCCCAGCAAGTAACAAAATCTCAGACACTTCAGCGTTATCTGTTAGCTCCACGTCACCAGCCGGTTTACCTCTGCCCAAAGAAAAGGGGGGGGGCACACTATCAAAATTACATTTTGAGAGCGTCAAAATTAACTCCTGTAAATTTTTCTCAGCCATTACTCGCTATTGTCCAAAACGGGTTTTGCAGATTAGCGCGCCCCCCCCCCCCCCGGGAAGTGGGGGGGGGGGGGGGGGGGGGGGGGGGGGGGGGGTTGTGTGTGTGTGGGGCTC
>Ga0315295_10000727_pt1 | contig 28123 bp, 19 predicted proteins | sample YL17G14_0_MG_FD_204453 | JGI IMG/M metagenome (GOLD analysis project Ga0315295, IMG submission 204453) | Sediment microbial communities from Yellowstone Lake, YNP, Wyoming, USA - YL17G14_0 | ecosystem: Environmental > Aquatic > Freshwater > Lake > Sediment | place: USA: Wyoming | collected... | reverse complement strand
GCGGCGGGCAGCACGAATGTCTCGGACGTTCGGATCAAGTTCCAGCAGTATGACAACTTCCCGGCGCCCTCGGATGGACGGGAATTCGACAATATCCGGATAACGTAAAGTTGTCCCAATGCAAGAAGGACTGTTCAGGTGTTCTTGCTACTTAATAGGTAAACCCTTTATTGGAGGATACAATCATGGAAGGACTTGGAAAAAGACTAATGCTGACCGGCGCGCTGATATTGTTGCTTGGCGCGGTACATACTGTTTTGGGCGTGAGCGTTTTGCCGACGACGGTCAGTCCGCCCAACGATGACTGCTATGCCGCTCAGGCGATCGGAGATGTAACGAACCTGTCGTTCGACACGACCGGTGCCCGATTCGAGGGTCGTGCGTACTGTATGGTCAGTGCGAATATCTGGTACTGCTATACCGCCCCGTGCACGGGCAACGTCACGGTCCGTCTGTCGGGCACTAACTACGATACCATGCTCGCCGTTTACAATGGTTGTCAATGCTTTCCGGAGGATCTGATCGAGTGCAATGACGACTTCGGCACAAGTTACGAATCGCAGATAACCTTCGCAGCTACGGCCGGCAGCCGGTATCTGATCGAAGTAGGAGGCTATGGCCTGGAGAAAGGCCGGGGCCAGTTAACCGTTCACTGCGAGGGGCAGACGCCGCCTCCACCTCCGCCTCCGCCTTCGACCCCTCCCAATAATAACTGCGCGAACGCGCAACCGGTCGGGGACGTCACGAACCTGGCGTTTGATACGCGTAATGCGACCTTCGACGGCCCGGGTCTGTGTACGAGAAGTCCGAATATCTGGTACTGCTACACGGCCTCATGCACGGGCAATGTCACAGTCAGTCTGCTCGGCAGTAGTTTCGATACGATGCTGGCTGTGTATAACGGGTGTAATTGCCCGCCGACGAGCAGCGCCTTGATCGAGTGCAATGACGATTCCGGGAACCAGCTTCAGTCTCGGGTCACCTTTGCGGCGACTGCCGGCAGCCGGTACCTCATCGAGATAGGAGGCTATGGCTCTGAGACCGGCCGCGGAGTTCTGACCATTACATGCACCGGTCAGTCGGGCACGCCGTCGAACGACCGCTGTGCCAATGCGCGGACGGTCGGCAATGTGACCAACCTGGCATTTGATACGAGAAATGCAACCTTTGACGGCCCGGGTCACTGCATGAACGGTGCAAATCTGTGGTATCGGTACGCGGCCACGTGTACCGGCCAGGCCGTGGTCAGCCTGTGCGGCAGCGGCTTCGACACAGTGCTGGCCGTTTACAAAGGGTGGGAATGCTATCCGAGGGCCAGCGATATGATCGGATGCAACGACGCCGCCTGCGGGCGGCAATCTGAGCTGACCTTCGACGTGGTCGCCGGCAACCACTATCTGATTGAAGTGGGGGGGTTCGGCGACCTGAAGGGACAAGGAGTTCTCAGTATCGCCTGCGAGGAACAGGCGCCCGCCAATCGATTCGACCTGGGCGATGCGCCCGACAGCTCAAACAACTTCGGCAAGGTCATGATGGCGTATCCCTCGCAGGGGCTTCTGCCTGCTGTCGTCAATGGCTATTATCCCACGGTCTTCAACGATGGCAGCGGCACCGGGCCGTACGGGCCGGTTCACGTCAGACCCCTGGCCGTTGCTCATCTGGGTGAAATGGTCACGTGGGAAGCGGAAGCGGACAAAGGCGCCGATCAGGACGGCGTGAACAATATCCGGCCTTCAGCCGATTCGCCAAACCTTGACAAGCAGGATGACGGCGTCGCCTTCCCGGTCAGCCTGCCTCATTGCCGTTGGGCGACGTTCGACTACTATGTCAATGTGGTTCGGCCGGGCACGGATCTCTGGGTGAACGTCTGGTGTGACTGGAACCGTGATGGCGACTGGGATGATACTCTGGAGTGCACCGGCGCCGCGGCGCCGGAGTGGGCGGTCCAGAATCAATTTCTGTTCAACCTGCCTGCCGGATTCCATCAGATCACAACACCGGCTATCCTCTCGTGGCATCCGAAAGTCGGTATGAAGGACATGTGGATGAGAATCACGCTTTCGGAGCAGCCGTGGAAGGGCGGCAGCGACCCCGGCAAAAGGGGCAACGGCGGCTCCGGGCCTCGGACAAAATACGACATCGGCGAGACGGAAGACTACTACTTTGCTCCGGATGGAATTGACTCGGTCTGCGAAGACTTTAACGGCGATGGGATCATCAATACGCAGGACTTGGTTGATTTCACCGCTGCGTGGCTTGAGAGTTGTCCCGAATAACCAGTACCTCTTATGGAGGATTTGACGTGGGCTGTGCACACATTCGTGCTCACAGCCCTTTTTCTATGCGCACAGGAAACTGCGAAAGTGTTGCCCGTAACGTCTGAAGATGATACGCTGTCATGCTGACTTTCGTATGAAAGGTGACAAAATGGGACTTTCATCGCGACAATTATTCGCAGTATATGTTCTTACGGGCCTGATTCTTGCCGGTTGCGCAGCGAATGGGCCCAACCGCGAATTGAGAACTTACGAGCAAGACAGACCGCTGCGTTTGGCGTTTATTACCTGTACCGTGAACGCCAGGTTCTTCGAGCCGGTTAAGAAGGGGATGAACGATGCGGCGAAGATGATGGGGGTGGAGTGTGACTTCTTAGGGACCGAAGGGGTGAACGTCGCAGCCCAGGCAAAAATGGTCCGGCAGGCCGTCGCCGATGGCTATGATGGAATCGCGTTGAATATCATCGACCCGGAAGCATTTGATGCGGTCGTTCGAGAGGCCATAGAAAAAGGAGTGCCGATAGTCGGGTTCAACGTGGATGATCATGCGACGCCCAATGCGCGCTTGAGCAGCGTAAACCAGCGATTGTACGAGGCGGGCGAAGCACTGGCCGAACATCTGCTGCCCCATATTCCCGACAACGCTCATATCCTGATGACGATGCACGACGAGGGAGTATCGGCGCTGGAAGACCGGTTGTGTGGACTGCAGGCGGTGCTCAAGAAGAAAAACGTCCGATGGACGGTTATCGTGACCGGCAACGATTCAGTCAAGGGGGCCGAATTGATCGCCAACGCCTTGAGGGAGAATCCTGATATCCGAATTATCCTGGGGACAGGCCAATCGGACACGGAAGCGGCTGGCCGGGCCATTGAGAGATACTTTCCAAACAAAGGCTATTGGTCGGCAGGCTTCGACTTGTCGGCGGAGACATTACGGCTTATCCGGCAGGGCCATATTCGCTGCACCGTGGATCAGCAGCCCTATATTCAGGGATTCTACCCCGTCATCCAACTTACACTGTATCTACGTTACGGTATCATACCTTCCGATATCGACGCGGGGGCTGCTATTATCGACAAATCGAACGTCGAGCAGGTGGTCGAGCTGACCGAAGAGAAGTACCGTTGAGCTTTGAGATGGAAGACCGGCCCGCAGGCGCTGGCTGCACGTGAAATGGAATGTTTATGCAGATCAGTGGAATTGACTTAGCCATCATCGTTATCTACTTCATGTTTATCGTTGGACTGGGATGCTGGGCCGGGCTGCGAAAGAAGAAAACCGAACAGGCCCAGGAGTATTTCCTCGCCGGCAAGACGCTCCGCTGGCCGGTCATCGGGCTGGCGCTGTTCGCCACCAATATCTCGACCGTCCATCTGGTCAGTCTGGCGGAGGAGGGCTACACGAACGGCCTGGCTTACGGGAACTTCGAATGGATGGCGCCGTTTACGTTGATTATCCTCGCGTTGTTTTTCGCCCCGTTCTACATCCGTTCCGGCGTGGCGACGCTGCCAGATTTTCTGGAAAAGCGATACAGCCGTGCCAGCCGGGACTGGCTGGCCCTGCTTTCGATTATCTCGGCTATCTTTATTCACATCGGATTCTCTCTGTACGCCGGGGCTGTCGTATTGGAGGGTATGTTCGGCATCGACAAGATGACGAGCATCATTTTGATCGCTGCCTTGACGGGGCTTTACACGATTGTCGGCGGTCTGATGGCGGTGGTGCTCACCGAATCCGTCCAGACGATCATTCTGCTCGCCGGTGCTATTGTCCTGACGGCAATCAGCTATGCGAAAGTCGGCGGCTGGAACGGAATCGCCGAAAGCGTGGATTCGGTCAAGCTCACAGTGCTCCGGCCGCACGGCGACGCTTCCGGCCTGCCTTGGTATTCCGTATTGCTGGGATATCCCGTCATCGGGATTTGGTACTGGTGCACCGACCAGACGATTGTCCAGCGGGTCCTGGGGGCCAGGGATGAGAATCATGCCAGAGTAGGGCCGCTCTTTGCAGGGTTTATCAAAATCCTGCCCGTCTTCATTTTCGTTTTGCCGGGCCTGATTTGTCTGGCGTTGATTCACAAAGGGTTGCTCCCGGCCCTTCCCTTAACGGCAGAAGGCAAGGCCGACGCGGCGAAAACCTATTCTCACATGATTACGTACTTATTGCCTATCGGCCTGCGAGGATTGGTGGCAGCCGCTTTGATGGCCGCCCTGATGAGCACGGTCTCCGGGGCGCTGAACTCGGTAGCCACGCTGTTTACCTACGACCTGTACCAACGATGGGCTCCGCAGACCCCTGAGAGAAAGCTGATTTTGATCGGCCGCATAGTTACCTTCGCGGGGATGATTCTCGCGGTTGTCTGGTCGCCTTTTTGCGGACGGTTTCCGACGGTTTTCCAGGGTATCAATGCTGCAATCTGTTATATTGCGCCGCCGATTACCGTTGTCTTTGTCGCCGGGATTTTTTGGAAGAAGGCGTCCTCAAAGGCATCCATCCTGACGCTTGTGACTGGTTCGATTTTGGGGCTGTCGGTCTTCATTCTTGATTTTTCTAAAATGCTCGAAAAATTCAGGGTCGGTCACCCTACGTTCAGTTTCCTTACCTTCATGGTGATAAGTTTCATTCTTGCGGTTGTCTGTGCTTTTACTATGGTGGTCGCGTCACTACTGTTCCCCGAGCCGCTCACGGAGGAAAAACGCCAACTGGTATGGAAATCCCCGCTGGAGCCGCTTGCCGAGAAAGGCTGGCCCGGCCTCGGCAATTATAAGCTGCTCAGCGCCATCCTGGCCGTGATCATGATTACCCTGTATGTGATCTTTACCTTCTTTATCAACTGACAGACGCTTAACATTTGGGCCCTTATCTGGTATCATGTTAGTATGATAACAGAGATAGATGAACAAGACGTAGGGTGTGCAAAATTTATTTTGCACACGCGGAACCTAATAGACCCGCGTGTGCAACGAGTTGTACACCCTACCTCTTCGACTGCACTCAGTGGGCTTGGCCATCCCTTACGGGAGACAACGAGCCTGCCAAACCATTTTCTCAGAGTGACAATCGTCTTGCTTTTGGTTTCCTTCTTGCAGGTTTGCGCGAGGGGGGACCTGCCGGCCATCGGGGTTGATGAGATTATCTTTGCCTGCCGGCAGCCGGGCGCAGGGGGGCACTGGTATGAGAACTTTGGTTACTATGCCCAGGACGAGAACGAAAAGGTCTATCGAGCGGGAGGGCGGTTGTGCCGTTTGAATGTTAACAGCGGCGAAGTCACCGTCCTGCTGGACGACCCCAACGGCTCAGTTCGCGATCCGCAGGTCCACTACGACGGTGGGAAAATCCTTTTTTCCTATCGCCCCGGCGGGACGGACTATTTCCATCTCTACGAAGTGAATATCGACGGCGACGGGCTCAAACAGCTCACATCGGGGCCATACGACGACATCGAGCCGACGTACCTTCCGTGTGGGCAAATCATGTTCTGCTCCAGCCGGGCCGACCGGTGGGTTCCTTGCTGGTACACACAGGTGGCGATCTTGTACGTCTGCGACGGGGAAGGCACCGCTATCCGGCCGATTTCCGCCAACATCGAGCATGACAACACGCCGTGGCCGCTGCCGGACGGCCGGGTGATCTACGAACGCTGGGAATACGTGGACCGCAGCCGCGTCGCGTTTCACCACCTCTGGACGGCCAACCCCGACGGCACGGGCCAGATGATCTACTACGGTAATCTGCACCCCCATACTCTCATGATCGACGCCAAGCCGATTCCGGGCAGCGATAATGAAGTTGTGGCGGTGTTTTCCCCGGAGCACGGCCGCAAAGAACACGAAGGAGTCATTACCATCGTGACGCCCAAGAAGGGGCCCGACGAAGAGGCCTCGGCTCGCGCTATAAACAATGGGAAGGATTTTCGCGATCCGTACCCGCTCTCGGCCGACTGTTTTCTGGTGGCGCGAGGGCCGCGACTGTTAGTAATGAACGGCCGGGGCGAAACGCAGGAGATATACCGCCTGCCGCCTGAGCTGGCTAAGGCGGGCGTCGAATGTCACGAACCGCGTCCCTTGCTCGCCCGGCCGCGGGAGCGGGTGATCCCGCCTCGCAGCGATCCGCGGGAGGCCGCCGGCCGGCTCATTCTGCAGGATGTGTACGCGGGCCGCCGGATGGAAGGCGTCAAGCGGGGCGAGATCAAGAAGCTCCTTGTGCTGGAGAGCCTGCCCAAGCCGATCAATGACAGCGGGAAGATGCCGCCGATGAGCTTCGGTGGGACCTATACGCTCGAACGGATCCTGGGCACCGTTCCCGTTGAGCCTGACGGCTCGGCGTATATGGAAGTGCCGGCTTTGCGGAGCCTGTTCTTCGTCGCCCTCGATGAAAATAACAATTCCGTCAAGCGTATGCACAGCTTCCTGGCCGTCGAGCCGGGTGAGACAACCAGTTGCCTCGGCTGCCACGAGCAGCGGCAAAGGGCGCCGCTGCCGCAATCCGGCGGCGCGGTGGCCGCACTGAAACGGCCGCCCAGTCAGATCACGCCTGTCGCGGGTGTGCCGGACGTGTTCGATTATCCGCGCGATATTCAGCCGATCTTTGACCGGCATTGCATAGCGTGTCATGATTACGATCAGCGGGCCGGCGGCGTCATCCTCAGTGGCGATCGCGGACCTATCTTCTCCCACAGTTACTATACGCTGACCGCACGGCAGTTGGTGTCCGACGGGCGCGACCGCCTGGAGACCAACCTGCCGCCTCGCTCGGTCGGCACTTCGGCCAGCCCGCTGATGAAGATGCTCGACGGCGGTCACTACGATGCCAAACTTACGCGGCACGAGCAGGACATGATCCGGTACTGGATCGAGTCGGCTGCACCTTACCCGGGCACATACGCGGCGCTGGGCACGGGCATGATCGGCGGCTTTCCCAAAAGCGTGCTTGAAACGAGCGACCGGCAATGGCCCGTCTCCGTCGCGGCCGCCGAGGCCATCGAGCGGCGCTGCACCGGCTGCCACGATCAGTCGCTGCCGGTCCCGCGATACCTGTCTGACGACCTGGAGCTTATTCTCTCGAATCCCGACATGAATGATATCCGCATACGCATGTCACGGCATCTGATGTTCAATCTCTCGCGTCCGGAGAAATCCCTGATTCTGCTGGCGCCGCTGACGAGCTCGCCCGCCAATCCGCGTGGCGGGCAAGCCGGAGGCTACGGATTGTGCAAACAGCGGGATGAGGCGGGGCATTTCGGCGAGCCGGTAAAGGTTTTCGCGGATTCGAATGATCCGGACTATCAGAACATCCTCGCTCTGTGTATCGAGGGCAAGCGGCGGCTCGAAGAAATGAAACGTTTCGACATGCCAAGCTTTCGTCCCTCGCCCAGCTACGTCCGCGAGATGCAGCGCTACGGTATTTTGCCGAGGGACCTGCCCGAAGGAATGCCGATTGACGTTTATGCGACTGATCGTGCCTATTGGCAATCTCTATGGTGGCGGCCGACAGCGACGGTGCTCGCCGAAAATTCAGAAAGGTAGGGTGTGCAACTTGTTGCACACGCGGATTCTGATCAGCGTGGGCAAAAACAGAATTTGCCCACCCTACGAGTTTTGAGGACATATTATGATAAGACGTTCTTTCGCAGTTGTGTCAGTCATCGTCATAACAGTTTGCAGCGCCCGCGCGGATTGGCCTGGGTATCTCGGGCCGAATCGAGATGCCACCTCCGACGAGAAGGGTCTTTTACGCTCCTGGCCGGCCGAAGGCCCAAAGGTTCTTTGGACTCTGGACATGGGACCGGGTTACGGCGGGGCGGCGGTCAGTCAGGGCAAGGTCTATCTGCTCGACCGCATCGAAGGCAAGAAGGATGTGTTGCGCTGCATCGATCTGAACAGCGGCAAAGAACTCTGGTCGTTTGCGTACGACGCCCGGGGGACCCTCAGTCATAAAGGTTCTCGCTCGACGCCGGCGATTGACGGCGATTATATCTACACCTGCGGCGGCTTCGGCGACGTTTACTGCTTCGACGGGCGCACGCGAAAGCCCGTCTGGAATAAAAACGTCTGGAAAGACCACGGCGGGGGCAAAGTCCCGGAGTGGGGCATCTGCCAGAATCCGCTTATCCACGGGGATTTGCTGATCTTAGCCGCCCAGACCCCAAAGGCTGGCATCGTTGCATACGACAAAGCCACCGGCCGGGTCAGATGGACGTCACCGGCGCTGCCTGGCATGGTAGGCTATGTGACCCCGGTAGTCGCGAACATCGACGGCCAGGACCAAATCGTCATGATTACCGCCACGTCGCGCAAAGAGCGCAGCGGGCGCTCGGCGCCGGCGGGCGGCTGGGGCGATGGCGATGACAGCGGGGGCGTTGACGGCGTGGTGCTCGGACTGGACATCAAAGACGGAAAGACGCTCTGGACCTACAAGGGCTGGCAATGCCGCATCCCGATACCCCAGGTGACTGCCGTCGGCGATGGGCGGCTTTTCATCACCGGCGGATACATGGCCGGCTCAGCCATGATCAAAGTTCACAAAAGCGACGGCCCATACGTCGTCGAAGAACTCTTCACCACCCGGGAATTCGGTACTCATACTCTTCCTCCCGTGCTCTACAAAAGCCACTTCTACGGCCATTGCACGACCAACTCCAGCCGGGATGGATTGTCTTGCCTGAGTTTGGATGGACAACTCAAATGGAAGACGGATGAATCGCCGGCGTTCGACAAGGGCGGTTACGTCCTTGCCGATGACCTTCTTTTAAGCGTGGATGGACGTGACGGCATTCTCTATCTGATCGAGCCAGGCCCCGAGGGCTTTAAGCCGCTGGCTAAGGCGGACCTGCTCGATACCGAGGAGTGCTGGGGCCCCCTGGCCTTGAGCGACGGCAAGCTCCTGATCCGCGACCAGAAACGGATGAAGTGCGTTGCCGTCCGGTAGCGTCACTTTCACGGAGTCAGAGGAATACCTTTGAAGCCGGCTTGTATCTTCCATCCGGGATTCATCTCGTTTCCATCAGACTCATAAGCGCCGACGTCAAAGGGCGCTTTCCTTGAATTATGGTTGAAGTCCAGCTCTGGAGCGAAAGCCGGGTCTGCACGGCCCACCAACACTGAGCCGGGACGGGGCCAATAATTGTGTTCCGAAGGCTCTATAAAAGCTGCGGAAACCGTGGCGCCTTCGTGAAATCCGGCCCCGTCGATAGCGATCCCTCTCAGTCCGCCCTCGATGTAATTGGCACCGAAGGAGCCCTGCTTGATACCTGATACATCAATGGCCGTTGAGCCGGCGCAATAGACGGCGTTATTGGCAAAGATCATGTTCGCAGCCTTGTCCCACCGGATCAAAATACCCCTGGGGTGATTGACGAGCGTGTTGTTCACAATTCGGACGTTTCGCATAGACGGCACAGCGGCGTGCGGGGCCGCGGTGATGCCGGTCATCGCACAATCGAAAATAATGTTGTTTCTAACGACGGCGTCGGAGACCACCTGGATGCCTTCTCCGGCGTTCCAGATGACGTTACCCTCGACGACGTTGATTTCTTTTCCGCCGCCATAGACGAAGATGCCGGGATATTTTGTGCCGATGTTTGTGTCATGGATGACGTTATCCCGCACGATGTTTCCGTACGAGCCGAACTTGATTTCGATGCCGTCATTTCCGCCGCTGCCGATTCCGCGCAGGTGATGGATGTAGTTGCCTTCCACCAGAGTGTTTGTGGTGATGTGCGAGCCGTCGTGCACGCCGATATACATGCCCTCGCCCTCGGTGGAGCCTCGTTCTCTCAGGCCGGTATGGTGAATGTGATTTCTTCGAATAATGAAGGCGTCGCAGTCGCCGCTGTTCATGGTCAGAGCGTTGTTGCCGGTCTGGGAGATTTCACAATCTTCAAACGTGATATGGTGGCCTCGGATGAACCGTACGCCGGAGCTGCCTCCTCTGAAATGCAATCCTCGGATAATCAGATGGGCGCAATCGACGAACTCGATGTTGTTGAACCTGTGGGCGTTATCGGCGGGGCGGGTCAGAAGAGGTTCTTGCCCGTCGGCTGCGCGGATGATGATCGGTTTATCCGGCGTACCCTGGGCGGTGATCGAACGCCGCTCGCTTTGGGAGTAAGTTCCGCCATGCAGAATCAGCTCGTCGCCCGGCTTAAGAGAGTTGGCGATGGTCTCAAACACCTCCTGAGAATCCACGATTGCGGGATGGATTTCATGTGTCACACACAGACCGCTACTACCGAAAAAAAGCACGAACAAAAGGCCGGCGGTTACGAATGTTGTTTGGCCCGGCAATTTTTCGTGGGCCGATGTCACCCGGCCGCTTGTATCTGTGTGATTCATACGGATTAGTACCTCATTTTGATAACAATGGAACGTGTGAAGTCCGGAAGAATAATCTCGTTTCCTTTCGCTTGGCCTTGCGTCCACTGATTCGACCAGGGGTCATAAAAGCTAACTGCGGCTTGATTTGACATGCTTCCCGCATCGGGTAATGAGACGATGGCATTCTCGACCATCGTCGGGGGCTTGCCTTCGGCCAGTTCGGTTTGCCATGTGTTTTGCTTGTCCCTGCACCATGCCAGCAGAGTGTGTCTTCCCTTAAGGGCGTATATCCGCAGGCGAGGGTGGTCCAGGCTCACCGGCTCAAACGCCTCTGCGGCCGGATCGATATCCTTAACCGCCTCGGCGAACCGGTCAAACTGGAACCACAGATTATTGGCGGCCACGTACTGGTCCCAGTGCCAGCATTGGCCGCTGCCGGCCGCCCCGGTAAAGAACGGAGCAAAAAGGATGTCGTGAAGTATAACGCCCGCCTTGTCCTTGCCGTAAAGCTTAAACGGGCCGCTGTGGCCCGGCTCGACGGCGCCGCTCTCGGCAAGGAGAATCGGCTTTCCCGGCTTGAAGTTCTGCATTTCCCGTATCGCGTCCGCGGCCATGACATCCACCGGCCCCTTGCACACTACCAGCGACGCGCCGAGGTCCAGATACCGATGCACATTCGCAAAGTCGTTGTCCGCCATCAGGCATAATCTCTGGTACCTCGGGCGCTTACTGTCATTATCGAAGCTGCCCAGGCTCTGGGTGACCATATTCTTCGGGAAGAGCTTCTTGAGCTCGGCCAGCATCTCCTCGGTCCATTCCATGTATCCCTTGCCCTTGACGGTGTCCATTTCATTCCAGAGCTCCCAGGCGAAGATGGTCGGGTCGCTGCCGTACCGGTCGGCGTACCAGCGGAGCTTTTTCTTGAACTGCTCGCGGCTCTTTTGACCCTGGAAGAAATCATTGACGTCCTCGGCGGGCCCTCCTTGCGAAACGTGATGGAGCGGCTTGGCCGCCCAGCTTTGGGTCTGTCCGAAGAAATGACGGAAGTGCTCGATGGTCATCTTGACGCGAACGTTGTGCCGGCGGGCCATTTCCAGAACCGCGTCGATGCGTTTGGCTTTTTCGGCGTCGTACTGGCCGCTGCGCTCGTGCTCGACGTCGAAGAAATTGTTGCTGAGCCAGAGGCGTATATAATTGCCGTGATTCTCTGACAGACTCTGTATCCATTGTTCCATGCGGGCAAGGGCCTGCTTTTCATCGCCGCCGGGCGGCGCGATCATATTCAGTCCGACGGGGATAAAGGGCCGGCCGTTTGTCAGCTCGAAATAGCGCGCGTCGCGGGCGCTGACCTTCACGAAGCTCTTGCCGTCCTCTGTGGAATCCTCCGCCCCCGATAGGATTTGGGGCCAAACGACAAAGCTGACAAGCAGCGAACACAAACAGATTTCAAGAATCTTCTTAGCTCTCATATTGCACACCTCGTAACGCAAGAACATGACTTTCTCAATCCTCAAGAAGTTCTGGACTGCAAGCTCAGGTACAGTATCATACGGGAGCGATGAAGGATAGACAAGACTATAATGATGTCACGAGCGATACGGTGAAGGGCCTGCCGATTTTCACTGCGTCTGCTCCGGAAATTCTTGCAAAGGAAAGGGCTGACCTGGCAAAGCTCGAAGGCAAACCTTTCCTGCTGCGATGGCGGGGCTATCTTGCAAGGACGGGGCCCGGGTGGCTGCAGAGCGCTCTGATCTTAGGAAGCGGAAGCGCTATGGCCTCGCTTTTTGCCGGGGCTTATCTCGAATACAGACTGCTCTGGGTTCAGCCTCTGGCGATTATATTAGGTATCGTCATGTTCTCTGCCATGTCGTATCAGACCCTCTCAACTGGCATACGGCCCTTTTATGCGATGAAGCATTATCTTCATCCCGTCATCGGCTGGAGCTGGGCCATCGGTGCTTTGCTGGCGACGATGATTTGGCACTTGCCCCAGTACGCCCTGGCCGCCGGTATGACGGACGACATGATCAAGGCCGTCACGGGTTGGACGCCCTCATCAGGTGCGGCACAGACCGTACTATTGGTTGGAATTGGCCTGGCGGTTCTGGCCGTGTCCACCGCCGTTGTCTGGACGTACAGCAGCGGGCACAAAGGTATCAGACTTTACGAGCGGATCCTGAAGGGATTTGTCTGGATGATCGTTCTCGCATTTACGATTGTGATAGTCCGCCGGGCAATGGATGGGGGTGTGCAATGGGGGAAGCTGTTCAAGGGATTCCTGCCGCTGTATGTCCCAACCGACCGGCGGGGCGTCTCGATTGTCATGGCGGCATTTAGCGCCTCTACGGGGATCAACGCCACGTTTCTGTTCCCTTATACTCTGCTTGCCAGAGGCTGGGGCAAGGAACACCGGGGCCTGTCCCGATTCGACCTGATTACCGGCATGCTGTTGCCGTTCTGCATCGCGACTTCTCTAATGGTCATCGCCACCGCCTGCACAATATACGATCCCCTGCAATTTGCCTCGGGCTCCACAAGCCTTTCACCCGTCAAAGCGGCGGCGATGTTCCAGTCGGCGGGATTGAGCATGTTCTTCTCGCGGATCGTTTTCGGCTTGGGGATATTGGGGATGGCGATGAGTTCGATCACAATGCAAATGATTATCAGCGGTTTTGCCGTATGCGAGATATTTGGGATTGAACCGGGTAACTGGCGATACCGATTGGCTTGCCTGATTCCTGCGCCGGGCGTAGTCGGCGTGGTCCTGTGGAAATATATCGGGCCGTGGATCGCTATACCGACCTCGGCCATCTGCGGCCTGATGCTGCCTATCGCCTTCGTAGCCTTCTTCATTCTCAATAACAGCACGAGATATCTCGGCAAAGACAAACCAAGCGGCGCCAAAGCCCTGATCTGGAACGTCGCGATGATTGTTTCGATCGGCGCTGCGTTTGCCAGCATAGTTTATTATCTTGTTTCGCTGATTTAATAGTCAACCTTTTTCCGGGCCCGAGCTGGACCATATTGCCTGGGCGTTGTCGTTGATTCGCTCGCCCAGGCACATCCTCGTAAAACATCGCTGAACTTTCAGGCCGCTTGATTCGGCGATCTTCACGGCACGTGCATTGTCGAGGGGAATATCAACGAATACCGGCTTTCCGGCGCACCTGTTCAATGTATCGGACAGCAGCGACGGTCCCGCACTTGCCGTTGCTATACACGGGCCTGCCTGGATCGCATTCGCGCCCGGGCGCGCTGCGGCATAGCCCTCCACCTTATTGCCTTGCCTCACACATCGCACGAGTTCCGGAAATTCCTCAAACAGCCTGCTGAGCATTTTCGCCCGGTCTGTACCGGTCATCCGGTGGTCAAACTCGATAAGGTCTGGGAAAACGATTTTCGACTTTCGATTTTCGATTTTCGATTTTCGATTTTTCAATCGGCAATCGGCAATCGTCAATCGCAAATCTCCGACCATGCCTTCGAATCGCGCCAATTCATACTCGGGCACGAATCCCAATTTCTCGTAGATGGGCCTGCCGGCTGGCGTTGCATCCAGGCGAACAGTTCCAACTTTCCGCTCTTTCAGATAGTCCAGGGCGTGTTTGAGCAATCCGGTGCCGATGCCCCTGCCCCGGACGTCTTTATCGACCAGAACCATGGCTATCCAGGCCACCTGATGACCGAAAACACACGTGGTCGTTGTTCCCACCGGCGAGCCATCCAACTCCGCCACGAAACAGCCCTCCGGCTCCATGCTTATAAAACGCCGCCAGTCCGATTCGGTCTGGTTCCATCCCGCCTGGCGCGATAATCCAAGCCCCAGTGGAAGGTCATCAATCGTCATCCGGCGAATAGTCATCATGGCCAAGTAATATACACGATTACCCTCCATGAGTGAATGGTGATTGGTGAATGAGAGAACCAGACTATGTTCTTACCTGTCCGACGGGTCAGACAGGTCGGACAAGTCGGACCTGCACCCTGATTTTGGTTTCCTGATGTCCTGCGTTGATTTCTAATGTGCCATGTGCTAATATCTCGGCATGAAAACGACACACACAAAGACAACACGGCGTGATTTTCTCAGTGGTATGGCCGGAGCGGCTGGATTAGTCGCTGTTCCCTGGATTGGTGTGGGGCGGGCGCACGCCGCCCTCGCATCAGATGAGCGGCAGCGGATTGAGGCTGCGATTCCGGCCAAGGCTTTTATTCAGCCCCGTAAACCGCGCAGGCTTCTGATTTTCGAGCTGAATGTCGGATATGGAGGCCACAGCTCAATCCCGACGGCCAGCCTGACTTTCACGCTGATGGGCGAAAAAACCGGCGCTTTTGAAACGGTCGTCAGCAAAGACCCGTCAGTGTTCGAGCCTGAGAATCTGAGGAAGTTCGACGCGGTTTTCCTGAACAACACGGTCGGCAATCTCTTCGAAGACCCCGGCTTGAGGCAGAGCTTCGTCGAGTTTGTTTACGGGGGCGGCGGATTGCTTGGCGTTCACGGGACTACTGTGGCCTTTACTTACTGGCCCGGCGCCCGCGAGGACTGGCCTGAATTCGGCATCATGCTCGGCGGACGCGGCGCGAACCATCGCGACAGCACCGAGCATGTCTTTGTCAAACTCGACGACCCGGACCACCCTGTGAACCAGCCGTTTGGCGGCAAAGGCTTCGATTATCGCGACGAGTTCTTCCGCGTTCACGAGGCTTATTCGAGGGACAGGGTCCGCGTGCTGTTGAGCATCGACACGGAAAAGACCGACATGAATCAGGGAGCATCTCGCGGCAATTGCATTCGGGAGGACAACGATTATGCCCTGGCGTGGGTGCGAAACTACGGCCGGGGACGCGTTTTCTACTGCACAATCGCGCACAACCCATACGTCTTCTGGGACCCGAAGATGTTACAGTTCTATCTGGCGGCGACGCAGTTCGCCCTGGGCGATTTGCCCGCATCGACGACCCCCATCGCCAAATTGACACCGGCAATCCGCGCCCAGGAGAAGCTCGGCTGGCAAATGACCCTTGTGCCGGCCCCTTCCGCTGAATTGACTCTCTTCGAAACGATTGACAAAGCGGCGGGACTGGGCTTTTTGTTCGTCGGCGGCTGCAACCGCCAGAAGATCAGCCGTGATATCCCGAAGAGCTTCGATGGCCGGCTCAGCAGCGAGGACCTCAAACAAATCCGTTTGAAGCTCGATGCCGCCGGCGTTCGTCTGCTGACATATCGTATAGATCCCATGCCGTCCGATGAGATGGAGCAGCGAAGAATGTTCGAGTTCGCCAGGAGAATGGGAGCCCATGTTCTTATCCGCGACGGCGAGAAGCTCCCCGAGGACTCATCGCTGCTGGAGATCGTGTGTTCGGATGAACCGGTCCCCAGGAAAGAAACAGATGTATTCCTCGATAAGGCTTCGCGGCGTGGCCCCGGAAATCCCATCGTGTTCACCGTCGAATTCACGGGCGAGGGAGCCGGCTCGATGGACAACGTGACCAAACGCATCGAGTTTTTCAACAACCTCGCTATCAAGATGGCGAATGGAGGTGGTGCATGACACGCGGCAAGAGTCCTGAGCGGATAACCTCGTCCAAGATCACAAGGCGCGTATTCGTGGCTCGCACGGCAATGGCTTGCGGAGCGGTTGCTGCTCCATGGACTATCCCCTCCCGTGTGTGGGCGGCCCAGGGGAATGCGGCGCCGAGCGAGCGGATTACGGTCGGCTTGATTGGCAAAGGGCTGATGGGCAGCGGCCACTTGCGCCGGTTGGTTGGCGACCGCGACGTCCAGGTTCTGGCCGTTTGTGATGTGGACAGCGTGCGGTGCGAAGAGGGAAAACGCATCGTGGAGGAAACCTACGCAGCTAATAAGCCCGGCGGCAATTACACGGGCTGTGCGGCTTACAATGACTACCGTGAGCTTTTGGCTCGGCCGGATATCGATGCCGTGGTCATTGTCACGCCGGACCACTGGCACACGTTGCAGGCCATCGAGGCCGCCAAAGCAGGCAAGGACGTTTATTGCGAGAAGCCGATTTCGATAACGGTCCGGGAAGGCCGCCGGCTGGTCGAAGAGGTGCGCCGGTATGGCCGCATCTTCCAAACCGGCACTCAATACCGTTCTATTCCGACCGTTCGACAGGTCTGCGACTTCGTGCGGGCCGGCGGGATCGGCCGGGTCAAGTCGGTCTTTACGTTGTGGACTAATCTTGGCGGTTTCATTGGCGCCGCTCGTTTCAAGCCTTATGCGGGCGTCATGGACGTTGAGCACTCAGGCAGTTCCTACGTGCCGCTGGATTTTGCCTTGCCGGTGGAACCGGCGCCGGAAGGGCTGGACTGGGACCTGTGGGTCGGCCCGGCGGCCTGGCACCCTTACAATCCCGTTTATCATGTAAATCCATCTCCGGGCGTCGTGCCGTGGTCGTTCTGCGAGGATTTCGGCGCCGCCTCAGTGACCTGGCACCATTCGCACAGCGCAGACGTGATCCAGTATGCGTTGGGCGTCGAAACCAGCGGGCCGGTGGAGATGCTCCATCCCAGCGATGGAGCGTATCCGACGCTGACCTGCAAGTACGCCAACGGAACGCTGCTTCATCTGGTGGATAACTGGGGGATGGTGAAGGATGTTTACAAAGCCGTCCCTGAGTCGGCCCGGTTGGCGGGGAACTTCGGAGGGGTGTTCGTGGGAGAACGGGGCTGGGTGACATCGATGACGACCGGCGGCCCCGTGGAGGCCGGTCCGGAAACGCTGTTCGAAGAAATGAAGCTCAAGACGCGGCAGGTGAATCCCGGAGAGAATAACCATCACGCGAACTGGTTCGAATGCATCCGCACGCGGCGAAAGCCAAGCTGTGACGAGGAGATCGGCCATCGCGGCGCATCGCTGGGGCATCTGACAATTATCGCTTATACGTTGCAGAGGTCCCTGAAGTGGGACCCGGCCGCAGAGCGGTTCATCGGTGATGAGGCCGCAAACCGCCTCCTGTCGCGCGCGATGCGCTCGCCGTGGCGTATCTGATGCGCCGACGGCCAAATTCATTGTGGGAGACGTTCAATGGCACGCACAAACCGTAGAGAAATACTTGGCACTCTGAGCGCCTTGCCCTTCGTCGGCGTGGCCTCACGTGCATTTTCAAAAGAAAAACCATCGGAGCAGGTCGATGCCGTAACCGGTCCTACGCTCATCGTGGAAACGGACAGGAAAGAATACGCCCGATTGAAAAACCTGGACTTGAATGATCCAAACACGGTGGCTATCCAGAAAAAAATGCCCGTCGGGAAGATCGGCAATCTGACCGTCGGCCGTCTTATCAGCGGCAGTAACTTGATCAGTATGAATATGCACGCGCGAGACCTGGATTACGTGACCGCCCTGGCGGCTCATTACAACACCGAAGAACGAGTCTTTATGACGTTGAAAAAGTGCGAAGAGCATGGGATCAATACCATTGTCTTGAAGAATCATAACTTCAAACAATTCAAATTGTCACGATACTGGGACGAGTGGGGCGGCAGGATGAAATGGATTGCCGACGTGATTACGACGGATATTAACGCGTATGAGAAATTGCTGGTGGAGCATCTGGAGCTGGGGGCCTCGGCGGCCTACTTATGGGGCGGCGCCAGTGATACGTGGTACTATCAGAAAAAACAGGACAATATCGTCAAAGCCTTCGAGATCATGAAGAAATACAATATTCCCGTCGGCATTTGTGCGCATCGTTTGGAGCCGATCGCATTTTGCGAAAAGGAAGGGCTCACGCCGGACTTCTACATGATAACTCTGCACCATGACCGCTATTGGTCCGCTCATCCTAAAGCCAACAGGCGGTACTTGGAGATGTTCGAGAAAGAATCGGACGAGCACGCTGAATACCATGATAACATGTTCTGCCACGACCCTGAAAAAACGGTGGCATTCATGCAAAACGTAAAGGTGCCCTGGATTGCCTTCAAGATATTCGCGGCAGGAGCCATCCCGCCGGCGGACGGATTCAAGTACGCCTTCGAAGGCGGGGCCGATTTCACGTGTGTGGGTATGTTCGATTGGCAGGTGAAACAGGACGCGGAACTCGCCCAAAAGGCCATCGCAGCATCGAAGAGCCGTAAACGGCCGTGGATAGCGTGAGTTTCAAACCGCGGGCCATGCGCGGATTGATCCGATTTCTCATTTCTCAGGAGCGATGACCGGAAGGAGGACGTGCGAAGGGTGCTCTTTGTCGTGGTAAACAGTCTGCGTCGCCTTCATCAGCCTGGTTCCGGTACCGAAAGCCTCACTCGTATTAAGATTTCGATCGAAGCGTGGAAAATTGCTGCTGGAGATCTCGACCCGGATCCTGTGGCCGGGCAGAAAGGCGTTGCTCGTCACCCACAGGTCGATTTCGTAGCGATAAATCTCGCCGGGCCGGATCAGGCTGGGATTATCCCGCGACTGGCGATAGCGGGCGCGCAAAATACCGTCACAAAGATTGAAAGCCCGTCCGTCGGGGTGGACATCGACTAACTTTGCCGTCCAGTCCGTGTCTTGGGCCGTGCTGGCGGCGTAAAGGATGACTTTAACGGGTCCGGTAACCTCCAGCTCGCTTTTCATCTCGTCGCCGGTGAAAACCAGAACGTCATTTCGTTTCTCCACCTCGCTCTGATCATGCGGCCCGGCGGGGCAGCCCACCAGATTACAGCCGCCGGCCGTAGGAACGGGGTCGTTCGGGTCATACACGTATTCGTCGGTTGCCTCGTCGGAAGGTCTTTCTGCGTTCAATGTTCCATCACCCTTGAGTGTGTTCGCCGAGCCTTTGCCGTGAAAGTAGTAGGGGGTGTATTGCGTTCGCTTCAGGGGCCATTCCTGCTCATCGCGCCATTGATTTGCCCCCATGACAAAGATGCGAAAGGCCGGCCATGTTTCGGCGTCTGTCTGCTGGGCCTTCAGCCAATAGTCAAACCATTTGGTCTGCAAATCGCGCACGTCGATTACGGATTCTTTGCCGAAGCTCAAGTCGCCCACCTTGCCGTCCTGGCTTATCCCGTGCGCCCAGGGCCCCATGATAAGATGCTGATGCTTTCGCGCCTCCTGTGAGCGTGACATTGTCCTAACGGCGTTGACGTGCTCGAAAACGCTCCGGGCGAAGATGTCGTACCAGCCGCCTACCGTACAAATCGGCGCCGTGATGTCCTGCCACCGACCGCGTACGCCCCGGGCGGCCCAGTACTGGTCGAATTGCGGGTGAGCTACCCAATCCCGCAGGTATTGGACCTTACGGCCGATCGCACGGTCCCACTCGCAAAGAGGCAGCGTTCGGTAAGCCCTGAGCCACTCCTCTGGGCGCCACGTGAGCATGGCGGGCTGTTCGCCCGGCCCAGGAGAAACCATGCTGCCCCAGCCCATCATCAGGGCCAGATTCAATGTCCCGTCGGTGTACACACCGTCGCTGTAGGTATCGACAAGCGGCACGACGGTAAACATGGCCTTAAGATGGTCGCCGGCGTTCGGCGCCGATATCCACTGTGTGAAGCCGACATACGAGCCGCCGCTGGTTGCGATGCGGCCCTTGCACCAGGGCTGATCCAGAATCCATTTCTGTGTATCGCAACCATCGTTGCCTTCATTAGCAAAGGGTTCCCACTCGCCCTGCGAAGCCCCCTTACCTCGGCAGTCCTGGATGACGAGCACATATCCCCGGCTGGCATAGAAAAGGCCATCGCCGTATTTTTCATTGCCTTTCCCATAAGGAGACCGGGTGAGAATAACGGGAAACTTGCCTTCGGCTTTCGGCAGAAAGATGTTTGCCGAAAGCTCGACGCCGTCGCGCATCGGAATTTTTACATCCGGGCGAACTTCGACTTCGAAAGGAGGATTTGCTGCGGCAAGGATCGTCTGTTGCGATAGAAGGAACGATAGAAGCAAAATAATATGTGTCGGTTTTTTCATAAATGAACTCCTTCAGAGTATTTTCTCGCCATTGTCCTTTTCGAAGCTGGAGAACACAAGAAATTTCCCGTTTTTGCTCTTTCGGTGTTATGTTCTTGAGATACGTACTGAGAGTGCGTTACCATACGGTACATAAAGGGTGTTTAAAGAATCAATGTCCCAGGAAATGAAAGGTTGAGAGATGATAAGGCACAAGTTAGCAATCTTGTTATGTGCAGTATGGGTAGGGTCCGGCACCACATCGCTCGCGAAAGAATATCAGGTCGCCTCTCCTGATGAAGACCTTCGGCTGAAAATCGACGTAGGCGAGAAAATATCTTACTCGCTTATCTATAAATCACAGGTCTTACTGGAACCATCCCCCATATCGCTGACGCTGAGCCCAAACAGGCTCTTAGGCGCCAATCCGCAAGTCAGGCAGGTCAAACAAAGAAGCGTGGATGAGAAAATCATTCCGCCCGTTCGAATCAAGAGCGCGGTGATCCCGGATCGATTCAATGAGATGTCCATAGAATTCGTGGGCGGATTCTCGCTGATTTTCAGGGCGTACAATGAAGGAGTAGCTTACCGATTCGTGACCGACATTGACGGAGAAATCACGGTGGTCACAGAAGAAGTGACGTTTAATTTCAGCCGCGATCACGCGATCTACTTTCCCGAGGAAGAGAGTTTCCAGTCACATTCGGAGCGGGAATTTAAGTACCTCAGGCTCAGCGGGATTTCCGAGGCGATGATGTGCTCCTTGCCGGCCCTGGTGGACGTCAAAGACGGTCCCAAGGTGTTGATTACCGAAGCCGATTTGGATGATTATCCGGGGCTGTATCTTCGCGGCAATAGCAACCATAGTCTGTACGGGAAATTCCCGGCTTATCCATTGGCCGAGCAGGCTAAGAACGACCGGGACGTGCCGGTGACCAAACGTGCCGATTTTATCGCCAAAACCCAGGGGCGGCGCACCTTCCCGTGGCGGGTAATGATCGTCGCCGAGAAGGACGGCGAGCTAATCGAGAATCAGATGGTTTATGCGCTGGCCAAGCCGCTGCAGCTTGAAGATACATCCTGGATCAAGCCGGGCAAGGTGGCCTGGGATTGGTGGAACGCCAACAACCTTTACGGCGTAGATTTCAAAGCGGGGGTTAACACCCAAACGTACAAATACTACATCGATTTTGCGGCAAAATACGGCCTTGAATACATTATTCTCGACGAAGGCTGGTATGTGCTCGGCGATTTGACAAAGGTTAGCGAAGGGATGGATATGGAGGAGCTCTTCCGGTACGCCAGGAGCAAGAACGTCGGAATCATCCCTTGGGTCATCTGGAAAACCCTGGATGACCAGCTTACCGTAGCGATGGACCAGTTCGAGCGTTGGGGCGCCAAGGGGCTCAAGGTTGATTTTATGCAGAGGGACGATCAGTGGATGGTCAATTTCTACGACAAGATCGCCAAGGAGACCGCCAAGCGGCACATGCTGGTCGATTTCCACGGGTCATTCAAACCCACCGGTCTGCGGCGAGCGTATCCCAATGTCATCACACGGGAAGGCGTGCGCGGGCTCGAGCACAGCAAGTGGAGCAAAGATGCGAATCCGGAGCACAACGTGACCATTCCTTTCACTCGTATGGTGGCCGGGCCGATGGACTACACGCCGGGCGCGATGAACAATGCCCAGGAGAAGGATTTTCAGCCCATTTTCAACCGGCCGATGAGTATGGGCACGCGCTGTCATCAATTGGCCATGTATGTGGTTTATGAGAGCCCGCTGCAAATGCTGGCCGACAGCCCGTCGAATTATCTCCGAGAGACTGAGTGCCTGGAGTTTCTGGCCAAAGTCCCCACGGTATGGGACCAGACGAAGGTCCTGGATGCGCGCGTCGCCGACTATGTCCTGGTGGCTCGCAAGAATGGAGAGCAATGGTACGTCGGGGCGATGACCGACTGGACGGCCAGAGAGCTGACCGTTGATTTTTCTTTCCTCGATCCCGGCCGGCACAGCATCGAGATCTATAGGGATGGGATCAACGCCGACCGGTACGGAAACGATTATAAGAAAGAGACGACGGAGGTTTCAGCCGGCGATAAAATGAAAATCAAACTTGCGCCGGGCGGCGGCTGGGCTGCGGTTATCGGTAGAAAGTTGCCATAATAGAAGAATCCGCAATTTGACTCCACTTGGTCTTGTCAGCAAGTTTAGAGGTTTTGAGAGTGACAAGATGGAAAAACTGATATGCCCGACGTGCCGGCAAGTTCATCCTGACTTGGCTGATGACAATTGCCCTGCTTGTGGAGGGATCCTGTCTCGCAGTTTCGCCAATAGTGACGAATACCTCCGTGAAGCAGTGGCGAAGGTTCTCGACGAAAGAAAACGGACGAGCCTGGAGGGTCTGGTCAAGGGTCTAAATTGCATCATCATAAACACCGAGCCGGATAAACAAAGAGCAACCGTCGAAGAGTTCCTCGCGTTCACGGGTCTGGATGTTGCCGAAGCCTTCGAGGATTCCGAGTTTCGCACGGTCGTGCTCAAAGCCGAGGGATCTGCCGATTTCCTGATCAGGGCGCGCAAGGCAATCAATCCCTTCCTGCCATTGAATGCTTTTCCCAAGACCGGGCATGTTCCGAACACCCGGCTGGAAACCTTCGTGTTCGAAACAACGGATTTGGAGCAGTACGTCTCGATTCAGAAAGAAAGAGGGATAGCGTTTCTTACGCCGGAGACGGTGAGCACGGACAACTATTTTTTCATGCAAACGGCTCCTTCAAAGTACACCGGTAACTCAATTGGACTTATACAGTGGCGCCGAATCGCGGGCCGGTACGCATCGCCAGGGTCCAAGCCATTGAGTTGGCAGTTTCGCAAGCTGCATGACTCTGTGGCACAAAACGTGAAGGAATTGGATCACGCGGCCACGAGAGTCAGGGCGGAAGATCGAGACGCGGCCATCATTGAGTTCATGAATCTGACAAATTACAATTTTGACTTTGCCATTTACGTGAAAGTGTTCAACTCGATAACGAACGTGGCCCGGTTCTCTCCCAAAGACTCTGTTATGGTTTTCACGTCAGGTATATCTCCGTACATGGACGATGAACGGTCCGGCCCTACGGAAAAGTTCGTACACCATTACGGCCCGCGGGTGCATCACATTGCCTTCAGGACCGAGGCGATCGAGGAGACTGTTACTGCCTTGAAGAATAAGGGAATGAATTTCTTACTTGATCTGGTCGGTTCTGCGGAGGAAGGATTGAAGCAGATATTTTCCTGCCCATCAGAAAACACCTTGCTGGTGAACGAATACATACACCGCTATGGCGATTTTGACGGATTCTTCACGCGAAGCAACGTGACCCTGCTGACCGGCGCGACAGCGAGGCAATAAGTAGAGTATAACGCGTCGTTGCCAATCGGCGATGGATGCGCGTTCACCGCTTCATCAGCTCCCGGCACAGAGATTCTCCAGGAACTGTTCGTTGTGGGGATACTTTTTGAGCAGCTTGAATAGAGCATCCATGGCCTCACGGGTCCCGTAGTTCGACAGGACGCGCCGCAGCGTGGCCAGCCCGCGGGTTTGGTCGTCGGTGTAAAGCTTTGCTTCTTTGCGTGTGCCGCTGGCCGGGATATTGATTGCGGGGAAAATCCTGGCCTCGGCCAGAGAACGGTCGAGAACGATTTCGCTGTTGCCCGTTCCCTTGAATTCCTCGAAAATCAACTGGTCCATTCTGGAGCCGGTATCGATCAGGCACGTCGCAACGATGGTGACGGAGCCTCCGTTTTCTATGTTGCGAGCCAGTCCGAACAAGCGGCGGGGGATTTCCAGGATGCCTGCTTCCAGTCCGCCGCTCATCGTGTGACGCCGGGGCGCGCCTCCTCGCCGGGTCCTGTTGTTGAATGCTCTTCCCACCCTCGTGAGACTGTCGATCAACAGGACGATCTGATGCCCGCATTCCAGCTCCGTCTGGACGTGGGCGAGCATCAGCTCGGCCAGCTCGGCGTGCTGGTCGGCGCCGTAGTCGCTGGCGCTGGCCACAATCTCGGCCCCCTCTGTAGCCCTGCGAAAGTGGGTGACTTCCTCGGGCCGCTCATCCACCAGCAGCACGATAATGCGGCTCTCGGGAGAGCACTGCCGAATGGCCAGGACCATCTGCTCCAGGAGAATGGTCTTGCCCGCCTTGGGCGGCGAGACAATCAGTTGTCGCGTTCCCTTGCCTATCGGTGCGATAAGGTCCACGATCCGCATGCTCTCCAGGCCGCAGCGGCCCAGGTCGAATCGTTCGTGCGGATCAATGGCCACCAGGTCGGTAAAATGCGGGCGCTTGCCGAATGCCTCCGGGCTCATGCCGCCCATGGATTCGATACCCACTAACCGGCTCTTGCCCTTTTTTTTCTCCATCAGGCCCGTGATAGCGGCGCCTTCGGTGAGTCCGAACTGGTGGGCCATGTCCGGATGGACCATGACCTCGCCCTGTCCCGGCCGATAAGACCGCTCAGCCGTCCGTATTGCAAACTGCGACTTGTTGACGCGTTTCAGTATTCCAGCAATTGTATCGCCCATCGAACCATTCCCCGGAAATGTTTAAAGAGATAGATGCTGACCAAGGAAACACTCGTATTATATCACGGCGAGCGATTTTGGCAAGCAGCACTTTAGGCACTTTTAACTTTAGGCATTTCCAACGTGAGCTAAAGTGAACTAAAATGTAGCCATGCCGCTGCAATACCGGCTATTTCTTCAAGTACTTTGCGACGTACACTCGAAGAGGGCACCGGCAGAAAACGCCGCGACCAAAGGGTACCCGGAATTCGCATGTTGCCTTACCGGGATCAGAGCAGTCGGCGTAAGCGTCCAATCCGCGATATGTTGCCTTGCAGATATTGTCAAAGCCGGACTTGTAGCATTTGAAGTCTTTTGGACAGTCCATCGAAGAGATGATTTCTTCGATTTGTTCTGTATTCTCCTGTGTTAGCTCCACTTCGACACTCCTTCCCCGTCCTGCAGGTCATGACTTATGTCCTGAAATTTCCGTGAGGTATAGCACCATGAAAGTATGTTCTTCAGTTCCAACCAGTGTATCGGCCATTTCTTTGGAAAGCTTGAATTGTCATACGCCGGGCAATTTGCCGCGATTTTTCCAAAAAAAGGTTGCATAATTGCTGCGGTTAGTATAGAATATCAACTGTGAGAGGCTTTTCTTTTTGAGGCCCCGAACTACATCAAAAGCCAGGGTATTGGCATATGGGAGACAGGTGATTATGGCAGGTATGTTCTATTCATTACAGGAAGCCGCCGAAAAGCTCAACAAGACAGAGGATGAATTGAAAAAGCTGGTCAGGGAGGGCAAATTGCGTGAGTTTCGTGACGGCGCAAATCTGCTGTTCAAGGTTGACGAAGTCGAGAACTTGATGGCCGAAGCGGATATTATAGGACTCGCTGAAGATGCCGAGTCCGAGGCTTCTGAGCATGAATTTCCAGACCTTGAGATTGAGGCCCCTGAAGCTTCTGAGCTGGAGCCTGCAGAAGAAGATATCTCCACGGCGGATATGGCGGAACCCTTCGACTCCGATGGGGGTGGTGAGCTTACCGAACCATCGCCGGAGGCAGCGGCGGACACAGATGAAATACTGTTGGCCCCGGAGACAGGTGCTGCGGCCGTACCGAGCGACCTGACCGATGCGGATACAGCGCTGACCGGAATGGGGACCAGCGTTCTTGGCGAGGCGGATCAGGACTACGAAGTCGCAGACGATACGATGGCCGAAACGGCAATTCCGACGGGTACGGCAGGTACGACCCCCGAAGTGCCGCTGGAAGAAATTGAAGAGGACGTCAACCTGGATACCTTTGGCAGCGGTTCCGGGCTTCTGGACCTCTCGCTCCAGGCGGACGATACCTCGTTAGGCGGCATTCTCGATGAGATTTATACGGCCGAAGGCGAGGGCCAGGAGCCTGCTGAAGCGGCCGAAGCTGCTGAGCCGGCAGCCGTCCCGGGGGCTGGTGAGCGGGAACAGATGATTTCTGAAGAAGAGCTTGCCATTTCCCAGCCTGCTCCCGATGCGGGAGTATTAGCGGCTCCCATGATCGAGGTGGCGCCGGATGCGCAAAGCAATATGCTGGGGATGCTGCTGTTTCTGCCGTTGGTGGTTGTCATTTATACCACAGTTGTGGTTGTTGCGGGTGTTAAAGGCGTTATACCTTCGATTCTGGGGTCGATTCAGAGCTTCATCTGGTACATTATGGGCGGTGCTGCTGTATTGGCGCTGCTGATCACCGGTGCGGCTTTCCTGCTTACCGGTGAGCGCAGTACCGCCGTTAAGGCGGAAAAGAAGCCGAAAGAGCCCAAGAAGGCCAAAGAGCCCAAGGTCAAGAAGGCCAAAAAAGGCAAAGGGGCCTGAGCTTGCCCCTTAGGGGCGAGCTCAGGATTGAGCGGAAGGACTGCCCGGGTTGTACGATTGCTCGCCGTTTGCGGGGTGAGCGTTAGGTTAGATTCTCTTGCCTAAAACGTCCGCCATCGAATACAAACCTGCCTTTTTACCGACGAGCCACTCAGCTGCTCGAAATGCTCCGCGGACAAATGTGTCTCTGCTGTTGGCGGTATGATTGAGGGTGATAGTCTCGCCGAGTGTGCCAAAGATTATCGAATGAATCCCCGTGATATCGCCTGCACGGACGGCGTGCATACCGATAGCGCCCTTTTGCCGCAGGGCGTCTGAGCCGGACCTGCCGTGAGTCAGAGATTCGGGAAAATCCCGCCCGGTTGCGTTGCAGATGTTCTCGGCCAGCGTCAGGGCACTGCCGCTGGGGGCGTCTTTTTTGAACCGATGGTGCTGTTCGACGATTTCCACGTCGTATTCCGGTCCGAGCATTTCGGCGACTTTCCCGGCCAGCCCGAACAGGACGTTCATCCCCACGCTCATATTGGTTGCATACAAAATAGGGATTTTCCGGGCCGCCGATTTTAGTTTTTCTCGCTGTTTTTCGCTCAGGCCCGTTGTGCCCGAAACCAGGGCGACGTTCTTTTCGAGGCAGTAGTCAATGGTGGCGTCCATCGCTTCGGGCTGGGAGAAGTCGATTGCGACCTGTGCGGCAGCGGCTGGATACGTGTCGGCCAGCATGACGCCGATAGGCCCTGAACCTGCCATTAAGCCGGAATCCTTGCCTATATCAGGATGGCCTGGCCTGTCCACTGCCCCGACAATATCGAACCGGACGGACTCCACTGCCAGGCAGACGATACGCCGCCCCATTCGGCCGCCGGCGCCAATAATTACCAGTTTGATTCCCATTTTTTTGCACAACTCCTGCGTTTTTTGACAATCAACCGTGGAAAATATAACCACTGCGTCCTGCAAATGCAAAAATTTCTGTTGAAATATCCGCCATTATCGTTAAAATCACTGGTTTAGATATTTCGGAGCGTTTCAGTTATGAAGAAAGACATACATCCAAAATACGAAAAAGTCGTGATTCATTGTGGTTGCGGCAGCACCTTCGAGACCCGCAGCACGGCCAAGGAAATCCACGCGGAAATATGCTCGATGTGCCACCCGTTCTATACGGGCAAGCAAAAGTACGTTGATACCGCCGGGCGGATAGAGCGGTTCCAGAAGAAGTAC
>Ga0315295_10000725_pt1 | contig 28213 bp, 25 predicted proteins | sample YL17G14_0_MG_FD_204453 | JGI IMG/M metagenome (GOLD analysis project Ga0315295, IMG submission 204453) | Sediment microbial communities from Yellowstone Lake, YNP, Wyoming, USA - YL17G14_0 | ecosystem: Environmental > Aquatic > Freshwater > Lake > Sediment | place: USA: Wyoming | collected... | reverse complement strand
GCGGAGTCCCAGCCAAAGCCCCACACCCATTTAGAGGGACTATCAGCAGCCAAACCAGCAGTCTCGGCCTCCATCTGCGGGCGCAGGAAGGAGTTTTTTCTCCGGTCTGGCTGGAGGTTTGGCTGGAGGGCTTTTGGGGGGAATGTTGTTTCGCAGCCTGGGGTTTGCTGATGGTCCTGGCTGGGGAGGAGAGTTCGGTTTTGGCGACATTTTTCTCCTGCTAGTTATCCTGGGTATCATCTATTTCGTCATCAAACGATTTCGCTCAAGAGAAACCATGCAACTGAGCATAGCGGGAGCTGGCTCTGCCCCCAACTCTTATCCCGGAACTTTATCGATGCCAACTTACGTTCCGTCTTCACCCGATGAATTTATGAAAGAACCAAAAACGGAAGGGTTTCGCCATATTAAAGAAATGGACGCTTCTTTTAACGAAAGCAGTTTCAAAGACCTTGCCGAGGATGTTTTTTTCGAAATTCAGGGCAGGTGGACAAAACGTGATCTAAGCGGGGTTCGCCATCTTCTTAATCCAGAAATGTTCAACATCCTCCATCAGGACGTGAATAGACTCCTTTCGGAAAAGAAGATTAACCGCTTGGAAAACATAGCCGTTCGCGAGGTGGAAATTGTAGAGGCCGGGCAAAATCGCGGAGAAGAGTTCATTACCGTGAAATTTTATGCCAACCTTTTAGATTATGTGGTAAATGAAACGGATGGCCAGATTTCTTCCGGCAGCTCAAATGACCCGGTGAAATTCTGAGAAAATTGGACCTTCTCCCGCAACGTGGGAGAGAAAAACTGGGTTCTCGCGGGAATCACTCAAGAAGGGGATCTTTAATGGAGGAAAAGTCAGAGAACATTTGCCATCCTTCTTTTCTAACGGTCTATCAAGATGATAAGCGATTCATTCAAAAAGGGAGCCTTCGCTAACCCGAATTGGATTATGTTAGCAGCTCCTCCAAGCCTTTTAGATCGCTCCCCATCGGGAGGGACTTATTTCTGGATGAATTACAAGATAATATCCTTAGATCTTCGGCTTCAACAGATGCTTTATTGATAAATCCAAGAGTTTCTTCTTCCTTTTTCTGCTCCAGGCAGGCAAGGTTTAATTCGTTTTTAACTTCCACCATTCTTTCGTTTGATGTACCTTCTACCTTCAAGGCACTCTCGAAGGATTGACGGGCTTCGTGCCACCATCCCTTGTCTCTGAAACAAAAACCCATCAATTTGGCGGCTTCGAAGGGATTCTGTCCCTTTTCAAAGGCAATTTGGAATTGTTCGACGGCCTCATCGATGAACCCCATTTCCCGACACGCTACACCCATGTTAAAGTTGAAGTTGGGGTATGCCGCGCTCGGAATATCCGCCTCTTTGAGTTCCTTAAAGATCTCCTCGAATCCATACAACTTCTCTGTGGAGATGGAATTTAATCTTTTCAACTCCACGGGCTCACTTTTTTCCAGTTCAGCACTCAGGTCAAAGAGGGCCTCATTCTTTTCCATCTCGGGAAGATCCATCCTGGGAATGAATAGGCCTTCAGGGCTTTCATTCACCGTTTCTTCATGTTTTTGAGCTTTGCCCTCCAGCATGAACTTCCGAGGGTTTAATTCGGCCATCAAGCCAATGAGCTCCTGGGCCTTATCTTTTATTCCCCGCCTGTTATAATACTGGAAAATGATTGTGTATTGAGCGAAGGCATCTCCCAGAAACCCCATCTTCCGGTAGATTTCGGCCATTTTCCGGTTCACGTGGCACAAGGTTGAATCCAGTTTCCCAATCCGCTTGTAAACGGCCATCGCCTGAGCGTAGAAAGCCTTCCTGGAAAAGATCTCTGCGGTTATGAGATACTCCGAAATTGCTTTCTGCTTTTCCCCTCTCTTTTGGTGAATTTCAGCCAGTTTTAGGCGAGCTTTGGTATCTCCCGGAGCTTTTTTGACGAGGTCCAGATAATGCTCGAACTCGTTCTGAATTCTCCATTTTTCTTTTCTGAATAGGTAATGAAGCTTATCGAGCGCCCCTTCGGGTTTATCCCAAGATCGAGAATTTCCCCCTCGATTGCCGGAAATTCTTATTTTGAGGATCGTCCCCAACGGTCTCACGGGGGAAAATTCATCGTTCAAGATCATGATCCGTCCATTTTGTGCCATTTTCAACTCCCGGGAAGGAATTTTTAGCTTGAACTTCTCCTGCTTTAACGCTGAATTATCAGCAAATTTTATGCCGCCAGGGAATTGGGAACAATAGAATAACAAATGATGGAGAAAATCCGAGGTAAGGAAATATTCTTTTGTTGATAGTTTTTTGATGTTTTTCTAGTTTGATAGTTTTTTGAACCAATAGTTCTTACATAAGAGGCAGGGTGTTACTTGGCAGTTAGAAATGGATTTCTCTGTCCGTAGTCAGTGGAGGGAAAGCAATTGACCATTTATGCACAGAGATTTAGACATTAATGTACCCCCTTTGGGGGTTCGATTTCTTTTACCCGGCTCTATTATTTAGAGATAAACTGAAAATTCAGATAGATAACTAAAAGGATTAATAATTTTATATCGTTATCAGAAATGATGGAGTATTTTAGGTTGGTAAGTGCAAAGGGGTTCTTCAGACATAAAATCTCCGTTCTCCTCAAAGGCTCTGGCCCGACATCCTCCACACACGCGGATATATTCACAATGACCGCAGCGGCCCTTGTAAGAAGAAAAATCTCGCAGGCGCTGGAAAACAGCCGAGGTCTCCCAAATCTCCTCCAACTTCTGCTCCTTCACGCTACCGCTGAAAACTTCCAGGTAGCCGCATGGTTGTACGTCCCCTCGGTGAGAAATAAAACAAAATCCGATTCCTCCCAAACATCCCCGGGTCGTGGCATCCAAACCATGGGATTGGGGCATCACCTTTTCCTCTTCCTGTTCGCGCCGAGTCCTCTGTCGCAAGATTCGGTAGTAGTGCGGGGCGCAAGTGGCCTTCAACTTTAACGGAACTTTTTTCCGTTGGTCACAGAACCAGTGCAGGATTTTTTCGTATTCCTCTGCCCGAATTGCTTCCTCCCCCAGTTCTTTGCCCCGACCTGTGGGAACCAGTAGAAAGATATGATGAGCCATCGCCCCTAAGCGAACGGCCAATTCCAGGATGGCGGGCAGCTCCGCGGAGTTTCTCTGCGTCACCGTGGTATTGACCTGAAATTCAAGCCCCGCTCCCTTGAGGTATCCGATACCCTTTATTGCCCCATCGAAGGCCCCTTCTACCCGGCGGAACCGGTCGTGGCTCTCTCGGGTCGCTCCATCCAGGCTGACCGAGGCCCTTTGAATTCCGCAGGCCTTCAAACGCTTTGCGTTTTCCGCATCTAAGAGCGTGCCATTCGGGGCAATGACCATGCGCAGGCCGCGATTTGTTCCGTAGCGGGCGATGTCATAAATATCCTCCCGGAGGAGTGGTTCTCCTCCGGTGAGGATAACCACCGGTGTGCTGAAGGAAGAGATTTCGTCGATCAACCGGAGCGACTCATCTAGACTCAACTCTCCCGGATAGGGACCTCTCTCGGCCGCTGCCCGACAGTGCACGCAGTTCAAATTGCAGCTCCGCGTAACCTCCCAGGCAACCATCCGTAAAGCAGGGGCCTGTGATGTCGTTGGTTTCTTTGGCTGAACCTGGGAATGGTCGCTTCCTAACATCCCGTCATCCGATCCCGATTTCTTCATCGGTGAGGTAGCAGGCGGGATCCGGCGCCCAGAGGTCCCCCTTGATGGCCTCCGCCCGCACTCGAAAATTTCCCGAGCACACATCCAGCCAGCGGCAGGCTGCACAGCGACCTTTCACGTGTTTCCTCTTCTCCTTGAGCTGGGTCATCAAGGGCTCATGAAGATCCATCCAGATTTCACTGAAAGGACGCTGCCGAACGTTTCCGAAAGAATAATGACGCCAGAATTGATCCGCGTGCACGGAACCATCCCAGCTCACGCAACCGATACCGACCCCGGAGCTGTTTCCCTCATTCATCCTCAGTAACTTTAATACCTCAGCGGCGCGCGCTGAGCGCTCACGGAGCATACGCAAATAAAGGTACGGTCCATCGGCATGGTTATCCACCGTAAGCACTTCGACAGCTTTGTTCCGCTCATGGAGATCTTTGGTCCGGTCAATAATCATGTCTACGATTCTCCGCGTCTCCGAGTGGTCCAGGTCTTCTTTCATCAGACTGGTACCCCGGCCGGCGTAGACAAGGTGGTAGAAGCAAACCCGGGGGATGTTCTCCTGCTCCAGCAAGTTAAAGATCCCAGGAATATCAAAGGAATTCATCCGGTTGATGGTAAAGCGAAGGCCCACCTTAATCCCCGCTTCCTGGCAATTACGGATCCCCCGGAGGGCGGCGGCAAATGCTCCTTCCACTCCCCGGAAGCGGTCGTTTGTCTGCTCCATGCCATCAAGGCTTACACCGACGTATGAAAGCCCGATCCGCTTCAGCTCCTTAGCCATCTTTTTGTTAATCAAGGTCCCATTGCTGGAGATAACCGCCCGCATCCCTCTATCCGTGGCCAAGTGGACCAGATTCAGCAGGTCCTTCCTCAACAGAGGTTCGCCTCCAGAAAAAAGAATGACCGGAGAGCCAAAGCGGGCTAGGTCATCGATTAACGCCTCTCCTTCTTCCGTTGAAAGCTCACCGGAATATTTTTTATTCTGTGATTGGGAATAACAATGCATGCACTTCAAGTTGCAACGCTGGCCTACGTTCCAAACGACTACCGGCTTCTTGTCCCCGGAAAATTGCAAAAGGTGCGAGGGCAGCCTTTCCGAGCGACGCTCATAGCGCAGAGGATCGGAGGCTTCTACGGTCCCGCAGTATAATTTTGAAATTCCAATCATGAAAAAACCTACCAAGCGATCAGCATAAAATGGTTCAAAAATTCAGTCAACCCAAACACTGCAAGCTGATTATTGATCGCTATTTCCTTCTAAAATATTCTGCCAAAGCTTCCACTAGCGCTGGAATGGTGAATTCTTCCGGCATTACCGTAGTCTTGATTCCCAGAGTTCTGGCTCTTTCTGCAGTGATGGGGCCGATTGAGGCAATGGCAACCCCGCCCATTAGATCTCGAACCTCATTGATTCCAACCAAATCCGCAAAATTACTGACTGTCGATGAGCTGGTAAAGGTGATGGCTGAAATAGACTTGTTTCTCAGCAATCTCTTGACCTCTTCGGCATTCCCTGCTGGCCGAATCGTCTGATAAACTTCCACTACATCTACCGAGGCTCCTGTCTTTCTCAGCTCTTGCGGGAGGACGTCCCGGGCCAATTTGGCTCTTGGAATCAAGAGTCTCTTCCCTCTTAGATCTTCTTTTTTTAACCCTTCGAAAATGGATTCTGCCCGATACTCAGAAGGAACAAGGTCCACCTTGACCTTCAAGGCATCCAGAGCCTCTGCCGTCTTCGGCCCGATGGCACAAATACGCGGACCTTTCAGGTCTCTTATGTCACGCCCAAGAGCAAAAATTCGCTCCAGGAAAAACTTTACTCCGTTAGCACTCGTAAATATGACCCAATCATATACCGCCATCTGGGCTGCGCAATGATCAGCATCAGCCCAGCTCTCCGGGGGAATCACCTCGATGGTCGGAAATTCGATGGGTATCCCCCCTAAATCCCGTACCCTCTCTGAAAGGTCGCTGGCCTGTTCCCTCGCCCGGGTAACCAGAATTTTCTTGCCGAAGAGAGGAAGATGCTCAAACCAGTTAAGCTTTTCTCGAAGCTCAATCACCTCACCCACTAAAATGACTACCGGAGGCCTAATCTTCTTTGTCCGGGCAATCTCGCCAATATTTTTGAGTTTCCCGATCGTGGTTTCTTGTTCCGGAAGGGTACCCCAACGGATCAAAGCCACTGGGGTTTCCGGATCTCGGCCATTTTTGATCAGTTCGGCAGCGATCATCGGAAGATTCCCCATCCCCATCAGGAACACTAGGGTCCCTGCTCCCGTGGAAATCTTATCCCAGCGGATTTTCGACTCTTTTTTCGTCGGGTCTTCGTGCCCAGTGATAAAAGACACCGTGGAAGTAAAATCTCGGTGAGTCAGCGGAATTCCGGCGTAAGCTGGGACGGCAATCGCCGAGGTTACGCCCGGGACGATTTCAAAGGAAATACCTGCTTTGGCCAGCTCCTCCGCTTCTTCCCCCCCTCTACCAAAGATGAAGGGGTCGCCTCCCTTTATCCGAGCCACAGTTTTTCCTTCCTCTGCCTTCCTAATGATCAGAGCATTAATCTCTTCCTGAGAAAACGTATGGTCTCCACCCTTTTTGCCTACATAAATCCTCTCTGCTCCTTCTTTCGCGGCCTTAAGCAAATCCTCATTGGCCAGATAATCATAGACCACCACATCCGCTTTCTTCAGGAAAGCAAGACCCTTAACCGTAATGAGCCCAGGATCCCCCGGGCCTGCTCCAATCAAAAAAACCTTCCCTTTATTCATCCGTTTTTATATGTCCCGCGCAAAATATCTCCAGCCCCCTTTTCGAGTAATTCTTCAGCCAGCTCTATTCCCAGATCTTCGCTTTTTGCTGCCGACCCCTCTATCTTTCCCTTGATGACTTTTCGGCCGTCCACCCCAGCCACCAGGCCGGTTAAACTTAGCTTCTCTGCAACCACTCTTGCCAGGCCAGCAATCGGGACCTGGCATCCTCCCTCTAATCTCTTCAGAAATGACCTTTCTGCCGTGACAGAAGCTTGGGTAGGAGCATGATTAAGGGAAGCCACAAGGCGATGGATCCGTCCGTCCCTTACCCGACCTTCAATCGCCAGGACTCCCTGCCCGATGGCTGGAAGCATGATATTTGGATCGAGGTATTCCGATACCTTGTCCTCCCAACCCATCCGACGAAGCCCCGCAGATGCCAGGATCACTGCGTCTAATTGTAAAGTGGAAAGTTTCTTGATCCGGGTATCTAAATTACCACGGAGGGAAACAATCTCCAAGTCCGGTCGCAGGTGCAGCATTTGTGCCTGCCTCCTTAGGCTACCCGTCCCCATTTTGCCTCCCTGGGGAAGTTCTTTCCACGTTCTTCCCTCCACGGAAATGAGAACGTCCCGTGGATCTTCCCTCTCTGGAAAAGACATAAGCATTAAACCCTCAGGGATGAGTGCAGGCAGGTCTTTAGCGCTGTGTACTGCCAGATCTACTTCCCCCCGGAGCAAAGCATTTTCTATCTCCTTGACGAACAGCCCCTTCCCTCCTACCTTAAATAGGGGAAAATCAATTTTGTCCCCCTCAGTCTTGATATGTACCAACACTATTTCAACTCCGGGGTGTTGTTCTTCTAAACGGGCCTTCACCCAGTTGGCCTGCTGGAGCGCCAGAAGGCTTGCCCGGGTCCCCAATCGCAGTTTATCCCTCCGATGAGGACTATTCATCCTCTCCCTCATCTAAATGAAAAATCCTCCGGGTCATTTCCACGTAGAGCTTCCCATGATCCCGGGTTTGCTGATGCTTCAGCAAGGAGATGGGATAGTGCAGAATCTTATTTATGATCGAGTTTGTAAGGAGGTCTAAGGCTTTCCGCTCTTCCTCGGATACATTTTTCAGGAGGGAAAGCGTTTTTTCTATTTCTCGCCTGCGAATTTCTTCCATCCGACCGCGCAGCGCCAAAATGGTCGGCACAACGTCCAGGCTGTTCAACCATTGATTGAATGCTTTCACTCCTTGGATGACGATTTCTTCGGCCTTCTGAACTTCTTTCTTCCGTTCCTCCTTATTCGATTCCACGATCCCTTGAAGATCATCGATATCGTAAACGTAAACATTGTCAATTTCGTTTATCTTCGGGTCGACATCCCGGGGGACAGCGATATCGATGAAAAACATCGGCCTGTTTTTTCGGGCGCGGATCACCTCGGTCAACTGCTCGTAATAAATGATGTAGTGGGGGGAACCCGTGGAGCTCAGGACTATGTCCACATTCTTGAGCTCTTTGGGAAAATCTTCAAAGGACACGGTCTTTCCACGGAGTTCTTGGGCCAATTCAAGTGCCCGCGAGGGGGTGCGATTGGTTACTAAAATCTCATGAACGCCTTGGCTGGTCAAGTGGCGGGCGGCAAGTTCGGACATTTCCCCTGCCCCGATGAGCAAAACCCGTTTGTCCTCTAAGTTCCCCAGAATTTTCTTAGCCAGCTCAACGGCCGCATAGCTTACGGAGACAGCCTGCTTAGCAATCTTTGTTTCCGTACGAACCCGCTTGGCCACAAAGAAAGAGCGATGGAAGAGTTTATTTAAAATCAACCCCGAAAACTTGCTTTCCACTGCCTGGCTGTATGCCTCCTTTACCTGCCCCAGGATCTGCGGTTCGCCCAGAATCATGGAATCCAAACTCGCGGATACGCGGAAAAGATGTTTCACCGCACCCTCACCCCTGTGGACATAGAGGTAGGAGTTCAATTCGTCTACGGACACTCCGGCGATCCCGGCCAGCAATCCTTTTATCCTCGTGAGAACCTCGTCTCCACATTCCACAATGCTCAATACTTCGGTCCGGTTGCAGGTGGAAAGGAGCAATCCCTCCCTCACTCCCGGAATACCAGCCATGCGCCCCAGAAATTCTTTTATTCCCTCACGGGGTATACAAAATTTCTCCCGGACTTCGACGGGCGCGGTTTTATGACTCAATCCGATTAAGAAGATTTCCATTTCGAAAATAATTTCCGCAGAACTCTCCGAGAGAACAGAGTTATATTGAAAAATACCAAACCCCATCAACTAGCTTGCTCTATTCCCCGAAATTGATTTCAAATGTTCGTTTGATTACATGGTTTTTTAACTCTCTGTGATCTCTATGTCCGCTGTAGCTGATCAGTTATATGAATGTAGTCCTGAAAGAAGTAAGTTTACCCCTAAGAACGTAAAGACCAGAACGGCGAACCCCAGAATGGCAAAAATGGCCGCCTTCCGCCCGCGCCATCCGACGGTTAACCGCCCGTGGAGCAGGGCGGCATAGAGAAACCAGGTGATTAGAGACCAAGTCTCCTTAGGATCCCAGCTCCAGTAAGACCCCCAGGCGCTTTCCGCCCAAACCGATCCGGTAATGATTCCCATCGTCAGGAGAGGAAAGCCGAAGGTCAGGCAACGGTAATTCAAATCATCCAATACTTTCAGGCCCGGGAGACGGTAGTAGAACGGGCCTATCTTTTTGGATTTGATCTGACGCTCCTGGATCAGGTACATAACGGAGGCAGCAAAACAGAAGGCAAACATGGCGTCCCCCAGCAAAGCGAAGATCACATGGATGGGCAGCCAGAAGCTATCCAAAACCGGGGCCACAGGGATGATCTCTTTCGGAAAAAGAGATGCTAAAATGATCAAAACAGCAGCCACGGGAGATATAAAAGCCGACAGAACGTCCAGGCGGTATTTGAAATAGAGAATAAGATAAACCCCCACAATCGACCAGGCAAAGAACGAAAGGGACTCATGCAAGTTGGTAATGGGCGTGTGCCCGGCTTCCCCATAGCGTGAGAGCAAGGCCATGGAATGAACAATAAACCCTAAAGTGAGAGAAAATATTCCCAGTCTGGAAAGCCGCTTTCGCAGAGAAATCAGGTATGCTAGCGAGGCCCCTGTCCCCAAAAGGTAAATGAAAAGGGCAGCCTGGAAAAAATACATGTTCATCGGCTTAACCTTAACTCTTTCAACGAAAAGCCAGGACCTATCATGTTTCTCAGTCGGGCCTCCAATCCTCTGTAGTCTTTCTTCCGAATCAGGGAGAGAAAGTCTTCTTGGACCAGTTTTCGAAAGATTTTTTGATTCCGTTTCTGCCCCAATCCTAAAGAAAGAATTTGGGCACGCAAAGCCCCCAAGAGCTTAACCCAAGAGGCATACTCTGGGCCAATATCTTTTTGAAGTTTTCGACGCAACGCTCTGGCTAAAGCCGGGCTTTGTCCGGAGGTGGAAATGGCGAGTAGCAGGTCCCCCCGGTCCACCAGGGAGGGGACAATGAAACTGCTATGCTCCGGGTCATCCACGACGTTGACGGGGATCTTCTGATTTGCGGCCCGACGAAAAACGAGCTCATTGGTCGCTCGATTATCTGTGGCGGCAATGGTCAAAAAAGCCTGGCGAAGGTCTCCGGAACGAAAGGTTCGGGGTCGGTGATCGATTCTTCCATCTTTCCTTAGGCGAGCCAGGGACTTTGTCAGCTCTGGACTGACGACTTTTACTGAAGCTCCGGCTTTAAGGAGACTTAAGACTTTTCGTTCGGCCACCTGGCCTCCTCCAACTACTACGCAGAGTTTCCCCTTCAAGTCTAAGAAGACAGGAAAATACCTCATTGGTGTACCAGACGTCCAAAATTTTCCAAAATTTTCAAACCAAAGGCTTGGCTCTTCTCTGGATGAAACTGGCAAGCGTATAGTTTTCCCCTGCCCACGCTCGAAGCAAATTCTCCGCCATAATCCGTGGTGGTTGCCACAACCTCCTGATCTTCAGGAACCGGGTAGTAGGAGTGGACGAAATAAAGATTCGTACCCTCTTCGATGCCTTCTAAAGCCGGAAGGCGTTTTCTAATGTGTACCGCATTCCAGCCCATATGCGGAACTTTGAGGGAATCTTTTGAGAGCGATGAACCGGGAAATGAAAAAGGAAACCTAACTACCCGCCCTTTGAAAATGTCCAGCCCGCTCTGAATCCCAAACTCCTCACTTTCGGAAAAAAGAAGTTGCAGGCCGAGACATATTCCCAAGAATGGCTTGCCGCTTTCTATAAACTCAATGATGGGAACCACTAACCTCAAATCTTTAAGGTTCCCCATAGCCTTCTTGAAGGCCCCAACTCCCGGAAGCACCAACCCGGAAGCCTTTCTAATCAAAGTGAAATCTTGGGTTACGGTGGCCTGAAAACCCACTCGCTCAAACCCTTTATGCACACTCCGCAAATTTCCCATTCCATAATCGACGATCGTAATCATAGTTTTCCTTTAGTCGAAGGAATACCCCATACTTTTTCGTCCTTGGATACGGCCTGCCGCAAGGCCCTGCCGAAGGCCTTGAAGAGCGATTCCACCATGTGATGCCCGTTATTTCCATAAACCACCTGGGCGTGTAGGGTAATGGCTGCGTTATTGACCAGGGCCTGCAAAAATTCCTTAACTAGCTCCGTATCAAAATCTCCAATCTTCCTTCTGCGCAAAGGAAGGTGATAAACCAGGCAGGGGCGTCCAGAAAGGTCCACATGAACGGAAGCCAAGCTCTCGTCCATGGGAACGAAAGCTGATCCATACCGGCGAACCCCCTCTTTTTTCCCCAGCGCCTGCCTCAGCGCGCTCCCCATGCAGATTCCCACATCTTCCACAGTATGGTGGAAATCAACGGTCGTATCCCCTTTCGCGAGAATCGTAAGATCAAAGAGACCATGAGCTGACAGCAGGCTGATCATATGGTCCAGGAAGGGAACCAAAGTCGAGATCCGGTGTTTGCCCGAACCATCCAGATTCAGCTCGACTTTTATCGCCGTCTCTTTTGTCTTGCGGAAAACCTTTACCTTGCGCATCATGAGCATTTTCCCCGTCGCATATTTATTTCAATTTTAATATAATCACAATATCAATACCTTAAAGATATTAACTAAATAATATACATTAAACTTGTGTAAAATGAAAATTTCGCCATTCATGGAATTTTCAATATTTTGGCAGCATTCTCCCCCAGGATTTTCTGCTTGGTTTCTTCCTTGATAGGCAATTCCCGAATGCCTTCGATATTTTTCCCAATACCCGGAACTCCCGGCCAATCGGACCCGAAGAGGATCTTATCCGCATTCTTCTCCAGTTCGGGAAAGTATTTCAATAGATTCTTGGGGGGGAGCCCAGCGATTTCCATGTACACATGGGGATGAAGCTGAGCTAAGAAAAAAGCCGAAGAATACCAGAATCCCCGCCCGCTGTGCACCTGAATCAAGGTGAGTTTTGGAAAATCCACGGCAACGTCATCCAATAATACTGGGTCCCCATACTTCAGCCGCGATCCTCGGAACAAAGAAGATCCAGTATGCACCATCACCGGAATTTTAAGCTCCTGCGCCTTCGCATAAAGAGGGTAAAGGATACGATCGTTAGGGTAGAATTGCTGGTAGGTCGGATAGAGTTTGACGCCTTTCATCCCAAGGTCCTGAACACATCGCTCCAGTTCCTCATCCAACCGGGCGCTGAGATACGGGTTGAGATTAGCGAAAGGAATCAGTTTCCTTCGGCCCGCGCAGAACTCCGCCACTCGCTCATTACTAACCATTCCTGTGGTAATCGGGCTTAGCTCGGCCAGAATCACGGCATAATCAACTCCATTCCTTCTTAACAGGTCAACCAAAGCCGAAGGGTCTATTTGACCATTCTTATCCATGACCTCTCCTGCACCGGAATCCTGCGCGTAATTCTGGAAGTAGGTGACCACCCAAGGCTTCATTTCGTCTGAATTGCCAATGTGTACATGGAAATCTACCACCGGCATAATGGATGCACTCCCAAAAGAAATAGCTTAATTTTTCAGCAACTTAGATCTATTTTAAATTATCATTTTGGTGCAGAGAAATCAAGGAGAAAGGGTATCAATCGATTAGAACGAAGCGTAAGTGGAAAAATCGAGAATAGGGCGACCATCCTCCAAAGGGATGGGCATCAACGCTACCATTTTTTCCAAGAACTCGAGGATAGCCGAGGAACATAAGAGTCTGGAAATTTAGATGGAAAACGAAAAGATTTGGGAAAATGGTGGAGGCAAAGGGATTCGAACCCTCGACCCCAGCGTTGCGAACGCTGTGCTCTCCCAGCTGAGCTATGCCCCCACAAAAAGACAGTGATCAGTTATCCATGTATAGAGAACAGTGTACGACCTACCCCTTTATTTTTCGAACTTTAGAATAGTCGAGGAAAAGTCCTTTGTCAAGAAAACGAAGGCGTTTAGTGACTGCCCCCTCACCTTACCCTTCCCGCAAAGGGGAGAGGGAAATTAAAAAAAATCCCTTTTAGCAGGTGTATAAAAAGCTGAGAGTTCACCGTCGATGGCTGAGAGCTCTCAACTCAGCCACAAAAATCCCTCAACACTTCATAAAGGACTCTTGTCCCAAAAAGTAGACCTTCAGCGGAGATGCGCTCATCGTGACCATGCACCCGGCTTAGGTACTCCGAAAGATTGTCCAGGGGGCCCATAGGCTGGAAGCCGTAGGCCACCGTTCCTTTCTCCCGGAATAACCTGGAATCGGTAGCCCCGGTAAGCATTGTTGGAATCATTTTGGTTTTCGGGTCAATTTGTTTGAGTGTTTTCTCCAAAGCGCGGTAAAGGGGATTGTCAGTGGGAGACTCCGAAGCCGGCGAAGTTTGCAAAATCTCAACTTCAAAATCTTTAATGCCGAATAGCAGATCTCTTACCTCAGCTTTGACCATCTCCGGATCCACGCCGGGGAGGATGCGGCAGTCCACTTGGCAGGAGCACTCGCTAGGAATGACGTTCGTCTTCTGCCCGCCCTGAACCACCGTAGGCACGAAGGTATTCCGCAGGATGGCTCCCACCATCCCTTTCAATCCGGGATCAGGAATGCGCTTTTCGACTGATCTTGTGAAAAGTGGGTTCAAGAGCTGCCTCGTCAAGAAGGAGCGCGGGAAGTTCTGTTCTTCGGCAATTCCCTTGATGAAATTTTCTGTAGTCAAGGTACGGTGCAGGGGGGAACGGTAGGAGGAAATCCTCTCGATGGCTTTGGCCATTTTTATAATACAATTATCATCATGGGGAACTGAGCCATGCCCCGGCTTGCCGCGAAAAGTCAACTTCAGCCAGCAAATTCCCTTCTCGGCAGTCTGACAGGTGTAGATGTTTCGCTTCCCCACGACCATTCCTACGCCCCCACCTTCATTGATCAGGTAATCCGCTTTCATTATGTCGGGACGATTCTGAAAGAGCCAGCCCACGCCCCACTTCCCTCCGCTCTCTTCATCAGCTGTAGCCATGTAAATGATGTCCCGCTTGGGCATCAATCCTTCGCGCTTCAGCAGCAAAAATGCTATCAGTTCAATTACCCCGAGCGACTTGCAATCCTGGGCCCCTCGTCCCCAGACTTCCCCGTTGATTACTAACCCGGAATAAGGGGGATGCTTCCATTTTTCTGCCTCTGCGGGAACTACATCAATATGGTGCAGAAGAATCAAGGGCGGAAGGCCATCCGTTCCCTTCACCGCGCAGAATAAATTTCCACGGTCGGGTTGAGATTCTAAAACTGTGGTTGAAAATCCTTCTTTCTCCAAAATGCCCTGAAGGTAACGGACCCCAGCCATCTCTTTTCCTGGCGGATTGGTCGTATCGACCTTGATGTAATCACTAAGGATCTGAACCGCTTCTTCTTTAATTTTTTCCCAATCAATGTCCATCGCAATCTCCTTTTCCAAGAAGGATTCAGCGATCAGCTTTCATCACTCGGCGCTAAGATTTGAGGTTTGATAGCTTATTTTCGCTTTTTCAGCGTTTCTTGATAAACCTCTTGGATGGGAACTCCTCTCTCTATGGCAAGCCGTTTGCAATCTTCGTATTCAGGTTGGAAACGCGTCTCTCCGGAGACTTTTACCCGAACCCTTCCGTACTTGGTTTCCACCTCCTTTACTTCTCTGGGGAGCTTTTTGCGGTCTACCATATGCCTGCGAACCCCCATGGTTGTCGACTCAAGAAGGATTAACTCCGAAAGCGCTTCTGCGTTGCTCTCTTCGACGATCACCCGCAATAGCGTCCCGGGCCGGTTCTTCTTCATCAGGAGAGGACTTAAGGAAACATCCAAGGCCCCGCGTTCGAAGAGTCGTTCCATCAGGTAATCATAGAACTCGGGGTTCATATCGTCGATGTTCGCTTCCAGAACGGCAACCCGGTCAGCTTGGTAGGTTTCGATTGCTTCTCCCAGTATCAAGCGCAGAAGGTTGGGTCGGTCGGGAAATTCCTTCTTGCCCATACCGTACCCGATCTTTCCAACTTTCATGGAATTCAAGAGGCTCACTCCTGAGCTCAGCACAGCCACGATTGCCGCTCCCGTGGGAGTCACCAGTTCCCCTTCAACATCGACGTGTTTTATGGGATACCCTTTCAGAATTTCGAGCGTGGCCGGAGCCGGGAGGGGAAGGCGCCCGTGCTGGCATTGGACAAATCCCCTTCCCATGGGCAACTCGGAAGAGAGAATCTGAACGGGCTTAAAATGGTGGATGGCGATCGCCGTGCCCACGATGTCTACAATCGAATCCACTGCCCCAACCTCGTGAAAATGAACCTCCTCCACTTTCTGCCCGTGTACCTTGGCCTCCGCTTCAGCCAAGCGCCGGAAAATGCCCAGACTCATCTCTTTAACGTCCAATTCCAGGGAACTTGTTTCAATCATCTTTCGGATATCGGAGAAATGCCTGTGGTGTTCCTCTCGCGCCCCACCCTTAATTTCCACTCCCAAGGCCGAGATTCCGCCGCGGCTCCCCTGAAAAATTTCCAGAGAATAATTCCCCAAACCGAGTTTGGCCAATTCCTGTCTAAGATTTTCCTGGGGGAACCCCAAGTCAATCAGGGCGGCTAGGGTCATATCACCGCTGATCCCTGAAAAACAATCGAAATAGAGAATTTTATCCACCCTTTCCCTCCACCCTATAAACGGTTGATCAGACTGGCCACATGGCCTGCCCCGTATCCGTTATCGATATTCACTACCGAGATCCCCGAAGCGCAGGAGTTGAGCATGGCCAGAAGAGCGGTGAAGCCCCCCAAGTTAGATCCATATCCCACGCTGGTGGGGACTGCGATCACCGGTCGATCCACCAATCCTCCTACCACGCTGGGCAGCGCACCTTCCATGCCCGCAACGACGATGAGTACATGGGCCGACATCAGCTTTTCTTTCTGGCTCATCAGGCGATGAATTCCGGCCACGCCCACGTCATACAGATGCTCCACCCGGTTGCCCATCATTTTAACCGTGACAATAGCCTCCTCAGCTACAGGAATATCCGATGTCCCTGCACAGACAACCAAAATCGTCCCTTTGCCAACAATTTTAACGGGATGATTCACGAGGGTTAAGGCCCGCGATTGAGGATAATATTGGGCTTTTGAGAAAGCTCGCTTAATGGGCGCCACTTTCTCCCGGCTTAAGCGGGTGACTAAAATATTATTCCCTTTTTCTTGCATTTTTTCCATGATGGAGAGCACCTGGGCGGCGGTCTTTCCCTCTCCGAAAATAGTTTCCGGAGCCCCCTGCCGCAAGGACCGGTGGTGGTCGATGGTGGCGCAGCCAATATCTTCAAAGGGAAGAGTCTTTAATTCCCGCAAAGCCCTTTCTACCTTAATCTTCCCACTTTGCACCTTCTCCAGAAGCCTTTTTAAGCGATCGACGTCCATCTTTTTTTCCCGATTCTGAATGATTTACTCTTTTAAAGTCACCAAGACCTCTGAGATTGAACGCTCGTCTGCCTTCTGAATCTCGAAAAGCATCCCCTTAAAACGAAATGCTTCCCTGGACAGAGGAACCCTTCCCAGCCGCTCCAGGATAAACCCTCCCAAGGTCTCGTATTCCCCTTTGGGTAGATCGAGCTTCAGAATTTCATTGAGGTGATCGATTTCCATTCTGGCTTTGATCAGAAACTTTCTCGGGCCCACCTTTTTGTAAAGCGGCTGATCGATGTCGTACTCGTCTTCAATTTCCCCAACAACTTCCTCCAGGATATCCTCAACGGTTACAATACCCACGGCTCCCCCATACTCATCGACCACCGCTGCCATGACCTCTTGATTCCGTTGAAGATCCACCAACAGCTCACCGACAGGTTTGGTTTCGGGGAAAAAGGATATCGGGCGAACATATGGTTGGAGGGTTTGTTCCCTCCCCTGCGCTAAAAGGAGGTCGAAACTGTGCAGAACGCCAACGATGTTATCCACCCGTTCCCGAAAAACAGGGTAACGAGAATAACTCTCCTGTCGAACCGCGGCAATCGCTTCTTCCACGCGCAAGTTCTCTTCCAAGGCCACGACATCCACTAACGGGATCATTACTTCTCTCACCTTCGTCTTAGAAAAGTGGAAAATGCGGTGGATCATAGCCTTTTCCATCGGCTTCATGTCACTCCGCTCCCCCTCTGCCTGCAGGAGCAGTTGAAGTTCCTTGCGGGAATAAAAAAGCCCCCGGTCCCCTTCCTCCCTGGGAAGACGCAAGATGGCTCCCGACGTCTTAGACATGAACCATACCAGAGGATATAAGAAGAAGGACAGGACCCAGATGACCGGTACGATATTTTGTATCCATCGATCCGCTTTCTGCTGGAAGAGGGTTTTGGGCAGGATTTCCCCGAAGATGAGAATCAATGGAGTAAGAATCAAGAAGGCATACAAATCCCCCCTGGAGCCATAGATGCCCATCAGGATTGAAGTCACTAAGGCAGCACAGGCAACCTCCGCCAGGTTGCTACCGGTAAGAGTGGTAGAGAGGTACCAGGAAGGTTCCTTTAAAACTCGATAGGTTAGACGGGCGGATGGCGGCCCCGCATGAGCGAACCGACTCAGCTTCTTGCGATCCGCTGACACCATGGCGATCTCGGAGCCCGACAAAAACCCCTCCAGCAACAAGAAAAGGACAATGATGGTCACCAAGCTTAGAAAAAGAATCATCTCGGCCTCGCTCCCCGTCCTCTTTCAGGATTATACTCTGATCCTGGGAGAAGGGGGCCTCCCTTTCCTGCTGCCCCTTTTACCGGCCTGACGCTCCATGTCGAGTTCATCGTAAATTTCTCCGAAAAGTTCTTCCAGAAGGTCCTCCAAAGTAACCAGCCCCATCATCTTTCCATATTCGTCGACGACTACCGCAAAGTGGATCCTTTGTTTCTGGAATTCTTTGAAGAGGTCATCCAATTTCTTGCTCAACGGAACAAAATAGGGGCGGCGCAAAAACGCTTTCAAATCCTTTTCTTCCCCTCCTTTTCCCCGCCCCCATGCTCTTAAGAGATCTTTAGCGTAGAGTACCCCGACGATTTCGGTCAAAGTCTTTCGGTAGATGGGGATGCGGGAGAACGGATGGGCTTTCAAAGCCTCGATGGCCTCCCCTAACTTCGTTTCTAAGGGCAGCGCAAATACGGCTGGGCGTGGGGTCATGATGTTCCTTACGGTTTGGTCCCCGAATTCGAAGACCCGGTGGATGAGTTGTTTTTCTGCCTCATCCAGAGCGCCTTCCCTCCGGCTCGTCTCCACGAGGTCCCTGAAATCTTCTTCAGTTAAAGTAAAGGATGACGCCTCGGATCTCACCCCGGCTAACTTGAAAGCCTTGTCTACGATCTTTTGAACGGCCCAGTGCAGAGGTTTAACCAACTCTATAAAACGTTCCACGGGATAGGCGACGAGGGGGGCAATTTTTTCTGGGTGGCGGAGTGCCAGGGTCTTGGGAATGACTTCCCCGAAAAGCAAAATCACCAAGACCACGACGGGGATGGCGGCCCACTTAGCTGCGTCTCCCCACAAGCCGATGAATAAAGCGCTGGTCACGGAAGAGATGGCTACATTGACCGCCTCATTTCCGATCAAAAGAGAAATGAGCAATTGACGGGGGCGGCTCAGAAGATGCTCGATCAGGGCGTGGCGGGACCGGCCTTCCTCTTTGAGTTTCTGAAGTCCAAGGCGCCCCAAGCCGAACAGGGCAGCTTCCGAGGAAGTGAAAAAGACAAGCCCCCAGAAGAGGAAAAAAACCAGAATGAGTCGCAAAGGGGTGTCAATTCCCACCTGGTCAGCTCCCCCTCTTACAAATTAAATGCCTAAGCTGAGGAAATTGATTTAAAAGAGGCACATTGTGGGCTCCGCTCCGACCATACAGTTGCCCCAACCCGGGTTTCCTCGCAAATATGCATGAGGCTAGAAAAAAGTCCATCGCTCACATTGATCATGGCCGTGGCCAAGCCTCTCTCAGCCAAGGCTCGACCTTCCTGAACGCGAGGCATAGGATTGAAATGCTTTTCAAAGAGGTATTCTTCATCGGGCGAAGCAATCTTCCCTCCCTGGGCTCGAGCCAGATGAAGAGCCAGAAGCAAATCCCCCAGGGTGTCTGTGACGGAAAGGTCTTCCCTCCATTGAGTTCCATGATGGTATCCGGGATTTTCCTTTTTCCCGCCCAGAAGCGTAACACTGATGAATAATAGACCTGGTGAAGAGGAGGTATCCCCACCGATCAGAAAAACCCTATGCCCTTCGGCCATCTCCAAGAAACCGATTAAAAATGGTCCGCAAACTCCACGCTAGCTCGCAAAGGGAAGGTCAAGGAAATCAATGCCAAGCGGCCTCTGGCCCCCATAGCTGCAATATTGCCAAGATTAACGGCTAAGGAGTTTCGTCCCAGGGAATGGGCAGAGGTCAGAACAAGGTCGCAGTGGACCTCCTCCACCAAGAGGTCCACTGTGGAGAAAAGATCGGTTCCCGGTGATAACAATGTGCTTGCAGCGTCATCACCAATTCCTTCAGAAATACCGGGAGAAAAGGCGAGGAGGGGATTTTTAATCTTAGCAATGAGGCCCAATTCACCAATTTCTCGAAATTCCAGCGGTTCATCCGCAGGTATTGATCACACGGGCAGAGAGAAGGGAACGCTCTCCGGCCGCAACTTTTTTCCTCCAGGCTCTTCCTCGACAATCGCCGGTGAGGATTGAACCTTCTCGGGAACCAAGGCCGCTTTTAAGATTTCATCCATGTTTTTCACGAAGACAAAATCGACCTTGCGCCGGATGTATTTTGGAATTTCTTCCAGATCCTTCCGATTTTGATGAGGAATAACAATCATCTTAATGTTGGCTCGCAAAGCGGCCAAAGTTTTTTCTTTCAGCCCCCCAATCGGGAGAACGCGACCTCGCAAGGTGATTTCCCCCGTCATCGCCAAGTCTTTTCGAACTGGAATCCGGGTGAGGGCCGAGATCAGCGATGTAGCCATCGTGACCCCTGCCGAGGGTCCATCCTTGGGAATGGCGCCGGCGGGCACGTGGACGTGTACATCCAATTTTTCATAAAACTCCGGGTCGAGATCCAACTCTTTGCTTTTCGAGCGGGTATAGCTCAGCGCCGCCTGGGCAGACTCCTTCATTACATCGCCCAGGTGGCCGGTAAGGGTCAGGTTTCCTTTGCCCTTCATGGTCGTCGTTTCCACATACAGAATTTCCCCGCCCACTGGGGTCCAGGCCAAACCTGTGGCCACTCCGATCTCGTTCACTTCCAATTCTTCCTCCGGCAGGAACTTTGGGGGGCCTAAATATTTGTGAAGGTTGAGGTTGTTTACATGGAAGGGGCCTTTCTCATCCTCAGCGATCTTCCGGGCAACCTTCCGGCAAATGGAAGCGATTTCTCGCTCCAGATTTCTTACCCCGGCTTCTTTGGTGTATTGGGATATAATCCGCAATATGGCCTCATCGGTTATGGATAGAATTTCCCTTGTGATCCCGTTTTCCTCCAATTGCCTAGGGAATAGGAACTGTTTGCATATCTTAAGTTTTTCTTCGCTGGTGTAGCCCGCTAAGTTTAGAACTTCCATCCGGTCCTTCAGCGCCGGAGGAATGGGATCCAAGATATTGGCCGTCGTGATAAACATGACCTTGGATAGGTCGAATGGGACATTCAGGTAATGGTCGCTGAAAGCGAAGTTCTGCTCTGGGTCGAGAGCTTCTAACAGGGCCGCGGAAGGATCTCCCCGAAAATCTGTTCCCACTTTGTCGATCTCGTCGAGCATGAACACCGGGTTATTTGACCCCGCCGTTTTGACCCCCTGAATGATGCGCCCGGGCAAAGACCCGATGTAAGTCCGCCGATGCCCACGGATCTCAGCCTCATCCCGGATGCCCCCCAGGGAAATGCGCGTGAACTTTCTCCCCAATGCCCGAGCAATCGATTTACCCAGGGAGGTTTTACCTACGCCCGGTGGACCCACGAAGCAAAGGATTGGGCCTTTCATCTTTTCTTTCAACTTACGCACTCCCAAATATTCCAGGACGCGCTCCTTGACCTTCTCTAGGTCGTAGTGATCCTCATCCAGCACTTGTTTAGCCTTCTTAATGTCTAGATTGTCCACGGTACTCAGACTCCAGGGGATCTCTACGAGCCAGTCAAGGTAGGTGCGAACGATCGTGGCCTCTGCGGATTCCGGATGCATTTGTTCCAGGCGATTCAGCTGTTTGTTAGCCTCCTTTTCTACCTCCCCAGGCATCTTGGCCTTTTTAATCTTCTCGCGTAATTCATTAATCTCCTGGGCCTTCTCATCAATCTCCCCAAGCTCAGACTTGATGGCTTTAAGCTGTTCCCTAAGGAAATACTCCCGTTGCGTCTTGCTCATTTCCTCCCGGGCCTGCGACTGAATTTTGGCCTGCATGGTGGAGACTTGGACCTCCTTGGAGAGATACTCGTTGACCTTTTTCAAACGCTGCAGAGGATGAAAAGTCTCCAAAATCTTTTGGGCTTCCTCGATTTTCAGCTTCAGGTTGGATGCCACCAGGTCCGCCAACCGTCCGGGCTCTTCGATTTGGTCAAGAATGGCCAGAACATCCGGAGAGAGGATGCCTTTCAATGTGAGAACCTTTTCGCTCTGTTCTTTGACGCTACGGACGAGCGCCTCTGTCTCCAGGGAAACCTCCCCAATGGGCGGCTCCATTACCCTTGAAATGCGCACAGTGAACAGAGGCTTTTCTTGGATATACTCCTTGATGGTCCCCTTGGCCAAGCCTTGAACCAAAATCTTCACCCGGCCATCGGGCAGTTTGAGCATCTTCATGACCATAGCGGCGGTGCCCACCGTGTATATACTTTCGGGTGTGGGATTATCATCTGTGGCGACTTTCTGGGTGGCCAAAAAAATCATCCGATCTTTGGCCAAGGCCTCATCCACGGCTTTGATGGAACTTTCCCGGCCCACGAATAGGGGCAATATCATATATGGGAAAATGACCGTATCCCGAACCGGGAGCATGGGTAAGACATCCGGAATTTTCAATTGTTCTTCTTCAGCAATATTTCCCATTTCTTCCTCCCAACAATTCTTAAAAAACCGAAAACCATCTGCATGATTATCGTCTTTTAATGGAGAATTCTTAATCTTTATAATTAACTATAATACTTTTTACTCTTATAGTCAACGATTCTTCGAACCTCCTTCAAAGAACCCCTTGATGCCCTCTTCATCGCGCACGAAAGGGCATCGGGGCAAGCTCTCGAGAAATGCTTTCCCGTAGCTCTTCGTCATAAGGCGTGGGTCAAGGATCGCCAGCAAGCCGCGATCCCGGCGCGTGCGGATCAATCTGCCCAGGCCTTGCTTCAATAGGATGATTGCTGAGGGGACCTGGTAATCCCAAAAGGGGCTTCCTCCGGCCGATGCAATTCTCTCCAGCCGCGCTTCCATGATTGGCTCATTCGGCCGGGAAAACGGCAGGCGGTCCACGATCACGCAACTTAAAGCTTCCCCTTGCACGTCCACCCCTTCCCAAAAGCTGGCTGTTGCAAAAAGTACGGAATGGATATCTTCTTTGAAAGCTTGAATCAGGGCGGATTTAGGGCGTTCGCCCTGCATGAAACAGGTAAAGGGAAGTCGGCCTTTTAAAAAACCGTGTGCTGCCTCCATATTTTTAAGGCTGGTGAAGAGGATGAAAGCTCTTCCTCTCGTATGCCTGAGGATTTTCTCGATCTCCCCCGCCGCTTGCCGAAGATAGGTAGGATGGTTTGGATCGGGTAAAGATTCAGGCAGGTAAAGGAGTGTCTGGGATTCCATGTCAAAAGATGAGTCCAGCGTCAGTTCCTCCAGGACATCTCCCAATGGCCCTTCCAGTCCCACCCGCTCTTTAAAGAATCGGAAATTCCCTTGCGCGGAAAGCGTGGCTGAAGTGAAGACGGCCGTCTTCATCCGGCTGTAGAGTTGATCCTTCATTTCCGAGGATACATCAACTGGAGAGGCATGCAAAAAAATACCCCTCCCTCTCATCTCACACCAATAAACCAGCCGAGTGTCGGAAAGGCCCAATACCTCCTGAAGTTGTCGTTTCAATTCCTCCGACCTCCGGGTTAGGGTGCGCATTCCTTCAGGTGGGTCTTTCATGCCTCCGATGTGCGCGGAAAGCAAAATTAACCCCTCAATCAGTTTAGCCGCTGATTCCTGCATCCTTCCCCTCAGCCGCTCTCCCCGCAAGCGGTAATAAGATTCGCCTCCACGGAAATTACTGAAGAAGTGCTCCTGGCCGTCGAGTAAGGCGCCGGATATTTTATTTAAGGCCTCGTCTTTCAGCTTCGCCGCCGCCGCTTCTCGGCGGACATCCCTAGCTAATTCCTCAAAACGCAAATTGCTTACGGCCGTTCCAAAATATTGGGTGGCTACTCCCTCCAACTGGTGCGCCTCATCGAAGATCATTGCTTCATACCGCGGTAAGACTTCTCCATACCCCTTCTGCCGCACAGCCAGATCAGCAAAAAAAAGGTGGTGGTTGACAATAATCACATCAGAACCCGCTGCTTCCTGCCTCATATGCGTGATGAAGCAGCGGTCGAAAAACTCACAGCCCTGGCCCAGGCAAGTTTCGCTGGAAGCACATACTTCTTTCCACAACTCCAAATCCTCGGGAAGATTCTCCAGCTCAGCCCGGTCCCCGCTTCTTGTCCGACCAGCCCATCTCTTCATGGTCTGAAAATGGGAAATTTCCTCTAAGGCCTTAAACAAGGGCTGCCGGGAAAGAAGCCTGAACCGCCTCCAGCAAAGATAATTATTCCTACCTTTCATAAAGGAAGCCTTAAAAGGAAAACCCAGCTTCTTCTGGAGGAAAGGAACGTCTCGGAAAAAAAGTTGTTCCTGCAAGGTTTTGGTTCCGGTGGAGATGACCACTCGTTTTCCGCTCAGAACGGCGGGGATTAGGTAAGCAAGCGTTTTCCCCGTGCCGGTGCCGGCCTCTACGATCAGATACCGCTCCTGGGCAAAAGCCCGTTCCACCGCTTGGGCCATTTGCCCTTGCTCCGGGCGGAATTCATAAGAGGCCAACTTTTGGGACAAGAGGCCCGATGGACCAAAGATTCTATTCACCGGGAGTTACCCTGCTGCAAAAAAGGTTCCGCACGAAGGCGAGCATGACGTAGCACTCCACAGCAAAGGGCGGGAAGCCCAGGTACCCCAAGACGGGCATTTCAAAGATTTTTACGTGCCCCAGGATAGGAACGGTATAATGCCATTTGGCCCCAGCCCAATAATTCCAGAATTCCCAGAGCACACCGCAAACAAGGCCGGAGATGAGCAAACTGTAAAGAATTCGGGGATCACCTCTCCGCAGGTCTGCGAGCAAAGATTGTTTGCCCATCCAGTAATTAAGAGGGTCCAAGAAAAAAATAAAACCCAGCCAGACTGGGGCAGCCAAATACTTCGCCAATTCTGGAGGGACAACAAGAGGAAAGATTAAGCAAACGGCGCCCAGGGCCAAAGAGAAATATAAGTGCTTTTTTGTGATCCGCAGAGCCCGGATCTTTCTTTTGGATATTGGAGGCCATTCTCCCAAAGCCTCAGCGGTCTCCAGGATTGCTGGCCAGATGGTGGCAAAGGCCCAGGCATAGCCCAGCCAGCGCAGATGGAGCTCCTCCGGAAGGCCCACATAATGCCAGTTTTTGATATAAAGGTTATAAAACTCGAAAATCAGCCAGAAGGCGATGGAGAGGGAAAGCATAAGTCCAAATTCGCTGGGTCGGTCGATGATGAGAGAGGTTCCCTTTTTCCGGAAAACCAAACTATCGACGAAAAGAATGTAACCGCTCCAGGCCAAAGGAGTAAAATAGGTGTTCACAAAGGACACCCCGGAAAAGAGCAGGATTTCTGAGCCTCCAATGACCGCCAGGCCGAGCCACCCGTGGGGCTTCAATGAAAACAATTTCCTTGCTTCCTTAGGCATATATGACTTAATGAAGAGTTCAAGGATGCGAGGGGTCAAGGGTTCCAGAAATTTTTTTTAATTTTTTCACTTAGCCCCTGAACCATCGCCCACTTGATCACTTTCTTCTCACGGGCAAGCATAGCAGTAAAGACAGCCATGCTGGCACCGGAGCGAGTACCAGCCGATGTCCAGACTCCGGGTACAGCCGCACAACGGCCGCTGCCCCCTGGCCTTTTCCTTTGAACAAATCAGTCCATCGGGATGAATTTCACTTAAAAGTTCCCCGTCGATGCAGCGGGACACGGGAAATCCCTCCATACAGCAAAAGTTAAGGCTCATCCCGTGTTCCCGGCCGATTTGGGTCAATGTTCTTGCCTGGTCCAACCTCTGTTCGAGCGCACGAGGAGCGAGATACCAGCTTTTCTTCGCCAAGCGCGCTATTACCTTTTTGTAGGGCGATACCCAGCTCACCCGACAGCCTTTGATTCCAAAAGGTGCGATGGACTCGGCTAACAGAGGGAATAGATCAAAATTGCTGCACCTTCGCCCAGGCCCTTCCACTTCCAAAATGGGATCAAATCGCCAGGAGATATGTCGGGGATCTCCAACCAGGTCAATCAGGGGCTCAATCATCCCCACGGCCTCTTTCCATGGTGGGATCATCGGCTCAAATTCCCCTCTACCCATACCCGTGATTGTCAGATGAATATAAAGCTGTCGGTATCTCCTGAGGGTCGTTCTTAAGGGCCCTTCGACGATCATGTTCTTTGGGTTCTTCGTCCAGATTACCAAAGAGTGAACATTCTCGGAAGGGAATTCCTGCAGGCGTTCTATCAGCACCTCGGGGTAACAACCCACCAAGTCCGTCCTTCGACTGGCGGATATGACAAGGTGTTCATCCATTTCCATACATCCCCGCTATTCAGGTTAATAATACGTTGCCGCCTGGGCTTCGTCAATGCGTTTGCTCTTTGTTTTCACCTTTTCAATTGAAAGCTTTCCTCCATTCGGTTAGTTCTCTCTCGTCATTTTTTCTCCAGGAGGGGAAAATGCGGATTGCTGATGGTTCTTTCAAGGGTATAGTTACTGTTGCCATCGGGGTCAGCCCGCGAATTGGGTTGGCCATTGCTAATGGTTTTGCTGAAGATGGTGCCCATGTAATCCTCAGCAGTTGCAAACAAGCTGACCTGGATAAGGCTGCCAGAGAGATTCAGAACAATGGACGTTTCCGCTGAAGCATGGGACAAAAATATGGATGTGAACCTGAAGGACTACTTCCCCTGTGCCCAAAAGGCCGCAGCGGTCTTGCGGCAAAAGAAAAAGGGGGCATCATCAACATTGCTTACAGGGGGGATCCGCGTCTCGCCGGGCTGAGCGATTCCTGTGTCTCCGAGGACGGGGTGATCATATTTACCAAAGTGTTGGCTGCGGAGCTCGGCCCCTCCGGCATCGGGGTGAATTGCATCGCTCCTGGACTGACCGTCGCAAAATTCAGCGAAACTCCTTGGCGAAGTCCTCAGATCCGCAAGCAGGTCGAGAAGATCGCTGCCCTTTATCACCTCGGCGAGACCCATAGAATTTTAGGTGCGGCTATCTTCTTAGCTCCTAAAAGCCACCGGATAGGCCACCGGGGAAACACTTCCCATTTGTGGGGGCACGTTGGTTTAAGCTTAAAAATGATCGGCAGGATTTTTATTTCGTGGTGGGGGCAAGGACCGGGGTAAGCGCAATAGAAACCCCAACAAGTCCTCGCGCAGCGGTCAATTTTCCGGTGCTCCCTCGATACCGTATTTATCCATCTTGTATTTCAGGATCCGGCGACTGATTCCTAATAGGTCTGCTGCTTTTGTTTGCACATAGTTGCTCTTTTTCAGTGCCTCCAAGATGATATCCTTCTCAAAATCTCTCTCGGCATCTTCGAAGGAGATCCGCCCTTCCAAAACCTCGTGTTTGATCAGTTCCACCCGGGAGTTATTCTTTAGAGTGGGTGGAAGATCATGGGGACCCAACGTGTCCACGTTAGTCAGCACTACGATCCGCTCGATGATATTTTCTAATTCCCGCACGTTCCCCGGCCAATCATAGGCCACCAAAATATCCATTGCTTCGGGGGAGATCTTCTTTTTCTCCGGCCCAGCGTGTTTATCCAAAAAGTGCTTCGCCAGCAGAAGAATGTCTTCCTTCCGTTTTCGCAAGGGCGGAATGGTCATGGGGACGACATTGATTCGGTAGTAAAGGTCGGAACGAAAATTCCCGCAGGCCATCAGTTCTTCCAGATTTTTGTTGGTAGCTGAGACCAGGCGTACATCCACGCTGATCGTCTTCGTCCCCCCCACACGGACAAATTCCCGCTCCTGCAAGGAGCGGAGGATTTTGGCCTGGGTAGGCAGGCTCAGTTCCGAGACTTCATCCAGAAAAAGGGTGCCCTGGTGGGCCATCTCAAAATGTCCGATTCGCCGGCTCTGGGCGTCGGTGAAAGCACCCTTCTCATGCCCGAAAAGCTCGCTCTCGATCAGGGTCTCAGGAATGGCAGCACAGTTTACAGCTACAAACGGTTTGTCCTTTCGCAAGCTGTTGTAGTGAATAGCCCGAGCGACTAACTCTTTTCCCGTCCCGCTCTCACCGTGAATTAGGACCGTCGAATTTTTCTCGGCGATCTGGCGAATGGTGGAATAGATTTCGCGCATCTCTTTGGATTTGCCAATGATGTTATCGAAACGGTACCGCTCTTCCACCTCTTCTTGTAATCTTCGATTCGCAATTTTTAAGTCGCGACTTTCTAAAGCCTTTTGGGCCACCAACCTCAGCTCTTCCACGTCAAATGGCTTGGTGATGTAATCATAAGCCCCAAGTTTCATCGCTTCCACCGCGGTCTTTACCGTCTTGGTAGCCGTGAGCATAACTACAGGGGTCAAGGGTTGATTTTGCCGGATTTCCTTCAGCATCTCCATGCCGTCCTTTCCAGGCATGATGATGTCCAGAAAAATCAGATCTGGCTCTTCCTTCTGTACCTTCTCCGACGCCTCTGCGGAATTGCCGGCCATAATCACCTGATATTCCTTCTTGAAGATCATCCGTAATGAATCTCGCACGCTTAACTCATCATCTACGATCAAAATCTTGCGCATGGCTTTCCTTCATGACTCCTATCTCAGATCACCCACCCACCCGAAACCGAAGACGAATCACTACCCCTGCCCCCTCCTCCGAACTCACCCCCATCTCCCCACCATTCCGAACCATCACCCGACGCGCCAACGCCAACGCCAAACTCCACCTCTCCATCCCCATCCCCTCCCCCTTCGATTCCCCTCCATACACCCCCTCCCCAT
>Ga0315295_10000724_pt1 | contig 28232 bp, 24 predicted proteins | sample YL17G14_0_MG_FD_204453 | JGI IMG/M metagenome (GOLD analysis project Ga0315295, IMG submission 204453) | Sediment microbial communities from Yellowstone Lake, YNP, Wyoming, USA - YL17G14_0 | ecosystem: Environmental > Aquatic > Freshwater > Lake > Sediment | place: USA: Wyoming | collected... | reverse complement strand
TATCTTGACAAAATTCGTCAAAGAGTATAAATGATGACTTACGAATGACGAGTCACGCAGCAAGGATAACGAAAAACGCCTGGGTGGCGGAATTGGTAGACGCAAGGGACTTAAAATCCCTCGGTGGACCCCCACCGTGCCGGTTCAAGTCCGGCCCTAGGCACCAGATACACAAAGGGGGTTATCCCAAATTGGGATAACCCCCTATCATTTTTATTCGTGGGATTCGGAATCCTGCAGCCCACGTAGAAACAGCTGGAAATAAATCAGTGGGATCATGAATTGGGTTAGAGCTTCAGGGGTATTTCAAAACGTCATTGTGTAAAAAGCCGTGCGGGATCTCTAGTCCCTTGTGGAAATACACCTTCCCTACATCGGGATTACTTCAACCCTCAGCCTCATAACCCGAAGGTGGATAGTTCAAAATCACCCCTAGCTGCCAAATTATTCGAAGAGGGTAGGAGAATTTTTAAAAAGTGGAACGAAGACTTTTCAGAGAGAATCTACTTTTTACTAACCAAAATATTTTGGGTGTAGGTCTAGGCAGGAACGGCAGCTCCTGTTCTCGGCCCGGAATACTTGCGAGGAATGGGGATGGTGATTGTTGGGAATAGGGGGATGGGATGTGTTTAGAACCTCTCGCCTTTAATCTGGAGTTAGAGCACTAAATGAAAGGAGTTGTAACATTGCAGGCCGGCGAATGCATAAGTTAGATAAAATCTCCGTGGCTTTTCATATTTACTGAGTAAAAGGGACTTGACCCGACACTATCTGGATGTGCCAAGTCCTCCAAGCCGGGACAATTTAGATATGGAATAGCATGCTTTTTCCCAAAAATTCTTCTTGACCTTTATTTTTTTTGGTGTATTGTAAGAAATAATTAGGGAAATCAAAAACGTCACACGTTCTATCACCGTCCATGTGAGAGATCGAATCATCTTAAGCGAATGCAAACTATCTCGAAAGCTCAACGAAAATTAGATAGCAGGCCAGTGGACAGTCCGACCATTGGGGGTGTCGAATCGTAGGAACCGTCGTCGTCTCTAAGCGAGAGTTAGCAGTCCCTCTAAAACCCGAAGTGGTTTTGGTACAGCGGAGTGAGTTCCATGACAAGTGTTGTGTGACGAAGGCCTGATTACGACATCGCAGAACCAAGACAAGCCAGGGGTAAACTCCCCTTGAAGCTGAGCGGACGATAGAAGTTTCTGAAGTGGTTATGAAGGAGGGATTGGTTTGAGAAGGAGCGAATGAACCTCTGGCAAAAGTGGTGAGGAGGTTTGAAGGAGAAAAACCCCAAGGGTGATATTAAAGTTTTGAATGTTAGGATCTAGTTGATCATAAGCCTAACCTGAGTATGAAAGTGCTTATAACGATCGTGAGAAGGAAATATCCGAAATGCGAATTGTGTTCATTTAGCTATCTCTTGACCAGTTTCTCAAATGCTAAATTAGATTTTACGTGGTCTATGTCCTGATATTTGACAACTAAAACATTAATAAATTGATGGAAAAACTTGAAGCGATACCTTTAAGCTTAGACATCGGCAAAATTAAAAGTAAACTTCGAGCGCGCGATCTGAAGCAGCTTCAAACCTTACTTGACATGGCCCAATCCTTGATTTGTGCCAGGGCAATCTACGAAGTTTGTTACATCGACGAAAGATTTGAAGATGCTGTATTAATCGATGGAATTCGTTTTAAAAGTCGAGTCTTGAGAAGAAATTTGGATAAAGTGGAACGGATTTTCCCTTACGTAATTACTATCGGACCGAAACTTGAAGAAAAGGCTGACTGTTGTGATGATCTATTGGAAAAATACTTTCTCGATGCTATCGGGAATATGGCATTAAGTAAAGCTCGAGAATATTTGGAACATCATTTAATGATTAGATTTGCTCTCGATGCCCTATCGTATATGGGGCCAGGCTCTTTGGCGGATTGGCCTATTGAAGAACAGCGATCTTTATTTTCACTCTTTAAGGATGGAGCGCTATCTGTTGGTGTGAGGCTTACTGAGAATTTGCTAATGCTTCCAAGAAAGTCAGTTTCTGGTGTCTACTTTCCCACCGAAATTACATTTTATAGCTGCCAGTTGTGCCCACGGAAAGGCTGTGAAGGCAGAAAAGCTCAATATAATGAAGATTTGGCTAAGGGGTACGGACTCTGATAATGAAGATTCTTTTTCACAAATGTGCATTTCATATCTTATCTCGGCAGAATGTTAAACAGGTTAATTTTAGGATTAGAAATTCAAGAATAAATTCTATGTTTTCTGGCTTTTTGCCTTTTTGCATGGTCACCACATAATGTCGCAAGGTGATCTGTGCTGATCATTGGGAAATCGATTATGTGGCGATTCAAGAAGTCATTGAAGCCATATTGAAATAAATATTCAATATGAGCATGTTGATTAAATGCTAGATGTCAATGGCGCGGCTGCAATAGGAGATGAAGGTGAAAACGCGCATTCGTTGACTGAGTTGGTTCAAAAAGAGGTGTCAATACCTCTGATGAACGATAGCGCTCATCCAGGAGCCCTGAAAGCTGCAATTATTATTTATCCCCATTCAGGACCTAATACCATTAATTCCATTTTCGGCGAAGAAGACAAGTGGGATAAACGTTTCCAACAGGATGAGTGTACTCGGCTTTTTGATAACCCAAGAAAAATTCTGTCAATAAAATTGGGAATTTGACAAAATAGTATCAGTTGAATCCATTTCAGGGTAAGGGTACTCAAAAATGAGAAAACTTCAAGTTATTTTTCACCCTTCTCATAGAAAGGGTGAAACCTCGAGCGGGGGGACAATCCTCAAAGTCGCTCAGGAGTTAGGTATTGGGATTGAATCGGTTTGCGGAGGGCAAAAGGCCTGCGGAAAATGTAAGATAAAATTGGAAAAGGGATTTTTCGAAAGATACGGTTTTACATCCCACCCAGAACATCTTTCACCATTTACTAAGAAAGAGGAAAAATTTATTAGCGAAGCAGAAAAAGAGGATGGCTATAGGTTAGGGTGCGCCGCTCAGATTATAGGCGATGTTCTTATTTTTGTTCCAGAAGTGAGCCTCACTGGAATACAAATGATAAGAAAGGGGTCCATGGAGAGGGAAATCGATATCAAACCCGCCGTCTCTCTCTGTTATCTGGAACTTGCACCGCCCACCCACCATTACCCTCTCGGGGATCTCGATCGAATCAAGAATACGCTTTTTGAGAAATATGACTTTGCCTCACTCGATATTTATTATTATACCCTCCTGAAAATTCCTGATACTCTTCGAAAAGGAAATTGGAACGTCACGGTCGCGATCTGGATGAGAAAACAGATTATTGATATTAAACCAGGAAGAGTGGAAGAGGCTTATGGATTGGCTATCGATATCGGGACAACGACTGTTGCCGGATATCTCTGCAATCTCTATACGGGAAAGATCATTGCTAGCGAATCGATAATGAATCCTCAGATCATTTTTGGCGAAGATGTCATGTCGAGGATCACGTATACTATGACTCATTCAGAGGATGGTCTCGAAAAGATGCATAATTCCATTATCAAAGGATTAAATCAATTGATCCGGCAGATCACAGAGAAAGCTGGTCTTACTTTTGAAGATATTCTAGAATTGACCATTGTCGGCAATACCGCTATGCACCATTGCCTACTTAAAATCACCCCTCAATATTTAGGAGTTTCCCCATTCCCTCCTGCGATCCAACAATCTCTCAATATGAAGGCGAGGGATTTGGGATTGGCTGTTCATCCCTCTGCTAATGTCTATATTCTTCCTATCGAAGGGGGATTTGTTGGGGCAGATAATGTAGGTGTCATCATCGCCGAAAAACCTTATAATGAGGAGATGAAGGTCCTGATGATCGATATAGGAACCAATGGCGAATTGGTTATGGGGAGCCATGAGAAATTGATATCCTGTTCTTGTGCCACTGGCCCGGCCTTCGAAGGAGCCCATATTAAATTCGGGATGAGGGCTGCTTTTGGTGCCATTGAGAGGGTCAAGATTTATCCAAAGACTTACGATGTGAAATTTGAAGTCATCGGTAAAGAAGATTGCAATTCCGAATCATCTTGCCCTAAGGCAAAAGGAATCTGCGGCTCGGGTATTATCGATGCTATTGCCGAATTGTATCGAACAGGTATCATCGATAAAAGAGGTCGGTTCAGAGACTATATCCAGACACCCCGATTGAAGAGAGTCAATGGTGAGCTAGAATTCGTGATCGCATGGGAAAACGAGACTTCTATTGGAAGAGAGATCACTATCACCCAACAGGATGTAAGAAATGTTCAATTGGCAAAAGGAGCCCTTTATGCGGGAGCCAAATTGATGATGAAGAAATTGGGAATTGAGAAGCTGGACAAAGTAGTTCTTGCCGGTGCATTTGGAAGTTTTATCAATGTCGAAAATGCAATGATACTGGGAATGTTTCCTGACTGTGATCTCGCGAAGGTTTATGCAGTGGGCAACGCAGCTGGGGATGGGGCGAGAATGGCTCTTGTAAACATAAATAAAAGGGCGGAAGCGGAGCAGATAGGCAGGCAGGTGAAATACATTGAGTTGTCCATTGAAGATGATTTTCAAGACGAGTTTGTAAACGCAATGCTAATTCCCCATGCCAGAGATCCCTTTCCACATCTAAAAAGTATTGTGAGCGACGAAATTCTCGATTGATAGATCCATTACTGTTTAAATGAAATTGCTGGTAATTGCCTATAGTATCATGAAGGAGGGTGTTCTTCGGTTTGGAACCCAGGAAGTTTCTTTTGTCTTTTTGGAGCAAGCGGTTCACGGGGCACCCCAGAAGATGAAGTCCGAGATTAAGAAAGAAATTTTTCTGGTTTATGCTTGGGAAGGCTATATCATCCCGGGCTATGGTGTGTGCAGCCACGGAATTGTTAGCCATAATGAGAACCGACATATTGTGGTTATTTCCCCAGTGCATGATTTCATAGCCTTATTCCTTGGCTCATGGATCGATATTTTGGGATCCATTATGAAGTATTAATTAATCCTAAAAGAACACCTCGATCATCTACTGACGTATTTGGCTTGTCTCCCCATAGCAATTTCTGGAGAGCTGAGTTATCTGCCGGAGCAATCCCAATCACCATGTGCTCGGTCACCTTGGAAGCCTGATGCCGACAGATCTCTTCGTGCAACCATTCTTCAAAATCCCCATCATCTAAATATGTCGATAACCGATGGATTTTTTGGGCTGTCCGTTCGAACTCGTTATGTGCATGATTATCCACTCATTGGTCGTCGGCTTCGATGGGAGGAGAGGGTTTGTGATTTTTCAGCGATATTTTACGCAGGGTTTTTATGGCCAAGGAAAGATGCTCCTCCAAAATTTTAAACTCTTAATTATGCTAATAATTTCAATATATTAAGAGAAAATAATATAAAGAGTTAAGGGGCTAGTAAAATTTTTTCCTTGACAGATTTTTTGTGGGGTGGTAAAAGTGGAACATTAGTTCTATATAGCGGAACATTGAAAAGATCAAGATGGCTAATTCTATAGAAAAATGTGCCCTCATTTTAAGAAGCTTGTCTAATGGCACAAATAGAATTACTGATTTATCCAGTAAGCTCCAACTCAGCAAGAGCACAACTCACCGTTTGCTGAAGACTCTGGAAGACTCAGGGTTTGTAATGCGCGATCCTATCACACGTCTTTATTACATGGGTCCTTTAGTCCTCGACCTCGCATCAAAGCCCATCACTGCCCATCAGAATCTGATCGTTTGCTCATTTGAGGAGATGAAATTGCTCAGGGATTTAAGCAAGGAAACCGTGGTTCTCCACGTTCGAATTGGGTTGGAAAGGATATGCCTAGAGGAGTTACAGAGTCTTGAAAATGTTAGATATACATCAGGGAAGGGATTTATTGCACCTATATATACGGGTTCAGCAGGGAAGATATTGCTTTCAGAGCTTCCAGATAATGCACTTCAACTTTTATTAAGAAATATTCGATTCGTTCCTTTAGGGCCTAATACAATCACTGACAAGGAGGTACTGTTAAGAGAATTAAAAAAGGTGAGGGAACAAAGATATGCAACAAGTTTTGGCGAAAGAGTGCCAGGGAGTGCATCTATTTCTGTTCCTATACAAAACTACCTCTGTCCTGTAGCTTTAAGTGTCTTGGGCCCTGATAATCGTTTTTCTTTAAATAGTGGGATGATGGATGTTCTAAAAGCAATGAAGGAAAGCGCATCACGTATCTCAATAAAACTTGCAGAAGCTTATCCAGAGGGAAAGTAAGTGAACGTTAAGTATTTGATAAGCCGGGCGGTGAAGGAATACCCAAATAATACTGCCGTTATTTATAAGGACATACGAAGGTCTTTTAGTGATTTGAACGCAAGGGCCAACCGCCTTGCTAATGCTCTTATGAAATTGAATATGCATAAAGGTGACCGGGTTGGAATGCTATTAAGAAATTGTTGCGAATTCATCGAAATTGACTTTGCTCTCTCTAAGACAGGAATAGTTCGAGTCCCGCTCAACGCCCGATTAACCGGGAGGGATCATGAGCATATGTTGAATGATTCAGGCGCGAATACTCTAATATTTGGAGAAGAATTTACAGCGCTCATTCAAGCCATTAGACCGAATTTGAAGACCGTAAAGGAGTTCATTAAAATATCTGAGGGGCTTTCGAAGGAGAGTCTTTTAGGTGCTCATGATTATGAAGATCTTGTTAAAAAGGGTCTTCCAGACGATCCGCTCAGAGAGGTGGATGAAGAGGATCTCCACACCTTGTTTTACACTTCAGGAACTACAGGGAAACCAAAGGGAGCTATGTTAACACAGAAATCATGGGCGAATGTTGCGATTAATCTCATTCTCGACTATGGGCCCATCTTGGAGGAAGATGTCATTCTTAATACCCAACCGCTAAGTCACGGCGCAGGCTTTTTCGTCCTACCCTATTTCATCAAAGGCGCGACGAATGTCCTAATACCAGAGTTTAGTCCTTCTATCGTCTTCGAGACGATAGAACGGGAGAAAGTTACCGTTCTGAAGTTGGTTCCTTCTATACTCTACCAGCTTGTGGAGTATCCTGACAAGGAGCGCTATCACTTGGCAAGCCTCCATTCGATCATTTATGGAGGCTCACCGATTGCTGTTCCAAGATTGATCGAAGCGATTCGGTTTTTCGGGAAAAAGCTAATCCAACTATATGGACAAGCTGAAGCCCCCATGTGTATTTCCACTTTGCCGAAGAGAGATCATATTATCGAAGGGGCTGACGAAGCTTTAAGAAAGTTAAGCTCTGCTGGCAAGGCTTGTGTTAATGTGGAGGTGAGAATTGTCGATGAGAACGACAAAGATGTGCAGCCAGGGGAGGTCGGTGAGGTCATTGTGAGAGGATATCACGTGATGAAGGGGTATTGGAACCTTCCTGAAACAACAGCAGAAGTATTAAAGGATGGGTGGGTTTACACCGGTGATCTAGGATACTTTGATTCCAAAGGATATATTTATTTAGTTGATAGAAAGAGGGACGTCATTATTAGTGGTGCTTTTAACATTTATCCCAAGGAAATTGAAGATATCATCGTTACTCATCCAAAGGTTAAAGAAGTTGCAGTCATTGGTGTCCCTGACAAAAAATGGGGAGAAGCTATTAAGGCTGTTGTCGTTCCAAAGGAAGGAGTCCGGATCACGGAGCAAGAAATTATCGACTATTGTCGGGATCATATAGCTAGTTTCAAAAAACCCAAAAGTGTCGATTTTGCTAAAGAACTTCCTCGCAACCCTTATGGGAAGGTTCTCAGAAAAGTTTTGAGGGAGCCTTACTGGCAAGGGTATGACAGAAGGATTCATTAGTGGAGCGCCGATGTGGGATGAGCAGAAGCTAAAGGATCTTAAAGATCTGAGAAGAGATTGGGAGGAGAAGTGTCTCAAGCCAGCCTTAGAAGCTCGGCCTGAAAGGATGGAAAGATTTCTCACTGATATTGGTGCTGAGATCGAAAGGGTCTATACGCCTCTTGATCTTCAGCAGACAAATTTCGACTACAGAGGGGATCTTGGCTTTCCGGGTCAGTTTCCCTTTACTCGTGGAACCACTCCTACGCTGTATCGCGGTGCCCTTTGGATTATGAGAGCATATTCAGGCTTTGGAGATCCTCAAACATCCAATGAGCGGTATAAAAAGTTGATTGAATGGGGGGTCGATGAGATTGTAATAGCAGTGGACCTCCCCACACAGGTGGGATATGACTCGGACCACTTCATGGCCAAGGGAGAAGTTGGGAAGGTGGGGGTTGCTATCGATACTCTTCGCGACATGGAGATCCTGTTTGAGGGGATTCCCTTAAACAAATTGAAGCGGGTCAGTATGTTAGGCAATTCGTTTAGCCCAATTGCTTTATCTCTTTTTATTGCTCTGGGAGAGAGACAAGGACTAAAACCCTCAGATTTTGTGGTTGACTTACAAAATGACATCCTTAAAGAATATGTTGCAAGAGGAACCTATATCTTTCCCATCCGGCCAGCTGTGAGGGTGACAACGGATGTAATTGGATATTGTTCAAAGTACGCTCAACACTGGTATCCCTCCACCCTTTGTGCGAACCACATTAATGCGGCGGGAGCAGGATCAACGAAAGCTACTGCGTTTGCTATAGCTAATGGGGTTTGCTACATCAACTCTCTTTTAGAGAGAGGCTACCAAATCGATGAGATTGCTCCCCTCTTTAGCATTTTCTCGGATGAAAGGGCAGATTTTTTTGTCGCAATCTGCAATCTCAGGGCTACCCGCAGAGTTTGGGCAAAGATCATGAGAGAAAGGTTTAAGGCCCAAGATCCCAGATCGATGGCCTTGAAGATTACTGCATATTCTCATGGTGGGGAGACACTCCTCGAGCCGATCAACAACATTGTAAGGATCACGCTGGCTGCATTGGCCTATGTGTTGGGGGGCGTTCAATTTCTTTATAATGCATCTCACGACGAAGTCTTGGGAACTCCGACAGAGAATGCTGCAAAGATTTCGGTGAGGACCCAACAGATCTTGGCTCATGAATTGGGCATCACAAATACGGTTGACCCTTTGGGGGGATCATATTTTATCGAAAGCCTGACAACGCAAATTGAAAAGCAGATTTATGAGGAATTTCTTAAAGTGGATGGCATGGGAGGTGCGATCGCAGCTATTGAAAAGGGCTATTATCATTCAGTTATTACGGAAGGGGCCAACAGGCGACAAAGAGAGTTTGATAAAGGCGAAAGGGTGGCAATCGGAGTCAATAAATATGGGACTGAATCGGGAATCCCATTTGGGGCATTTCAGATCGACCCAACCATCGAACAGAAGCAGATTGAACGACTGAATCAAGTTAAGAAAGAGAGAAATCAAAGGACTGTCAAGGAGACGCTGGAATATGTTCACAAGGTAGCAGAGGGAGATGGAAACCTTGTCCCGCCTGTGCTTGAGGCGGTTCGGGCATATGCTACTATCGGTGAGATCTGTGGTGTTCTAAGAGGTGTATTTGGAGAATATCAGGCAAGGGAATATTTTTTTGTCTAAGACATAGCCAGCAATAATGGATGAACAGGAAACCAAGGATATTAATAGGGAAGGTAGGATTGGACGGCCATGAGGTAGGAGCAAGAGTAGTTGCAAAATCTCTGGCCGATGCTGGTATGGAAGTCATCTATACTGGCTTGCGCCAAACCCCCGAGATGATTGTTAGGACAGCCATCGAGGAGGACGTAGATGTCATCGGTATCAGCATTTTATCAGGATCTCATATGACTTTTTTCCCTGAAATCCTTCGGTTACTGGGAAAATATGAAGCAGAGGACATTCATTTCATTGCTGGGGGGATCATTCCGGCGGAAGATATCCCGGTGTTAAAACAAATGGGAGTGAAGGAAATCTTCCCCCCTGAAACACCAACTTCAAAAATTGTCAATTTTGTGAAAAATCTAATTGAGTAAATTAAATGAGGTATTCGATTGGATGAAATAGTCGTCGTGGGCGGAAAACGGACGCCATTTGGTCGATTTGGAGGATCCCTACGGGATATTCCATCTTTTGAGTTGGGGGGGATGGTAATTCAAAGAGTGATTGAGGATCTTCCTATTGCTGGAAGGGAAATCGACGGTGTCATTATGGGTCTATGCTTGCCTGGGGTTGGCCTATCTCCAGCAAGACAGGCTGCACTTGCCGCTAAGTTGCCTGTAGATATCAACGCCTTAACTGTGGATCGGGCCTGTTGCTCAGCCTTGACTGCAGTGGGAATTGGGATGCAGTTGATCCTAAGAAGCCAAGCATCCATTATCATCGCCGGCGGCATGGAAAATATGAGCCGAACACCCTATCTGATTCCTCAGATGAGATGGGGAAAGAGGCTTGGGGATTTCGTAGTAAGGGATGAGCTGGTGATCCGGAATGCCTATCTGGATATGCCCATGGCCAAATATGCTGGGGAGGTTGCGGTTGAAAAAGGCGTAGATCGAAAAGAACAAGATGAATGGGCCCTTCGAAGTCATCAGCGATGGGGAGAAGCACAGGCTAAGGGTAAATTTGATGAGGAGTTAATTCCGGTGGAGATTTCCTCAATGAAAGGAGAGAAGTCTTTTTTAAAATACGATGAGCATCCCCGGCCTGATACAACAATTGAAAAACTTTCCATATTAAAACCTGTATATGAAAGTCCCACGGTGACAGCTGGAAATGCTTCAGGAATATCTGATGGTGCTACAGCAACTTTATTGATGAAGAGAGAGGAAGCCCAAAAGAGAGGTATTTTACCTTTAGGCAGAATTATTGCCTACTCCCCTATTTGTGGAGAACCTCGGGAATCCCCGATTTTACCAGCGGTGGCTATCAAGAAAGTTTTGGGTCAATCAGATATTAAGTTGGAAGATATGAAGTTAATTGAAATTAATGAGGCCTTTGCCGCAATGCCTTTGGTGAGCAGTTTGGTGCTTGCTGATTTTGATAGAAAGAAGGCGGAAAAAATCAGAGAAAAGTTAAATGTTAACGGAGGTGCCATTGCAATTGGCCATCCCATTGGAGCCACTGGGGCTAGGTTGTTAATGAATATGTTTTACGAACTGAGGCGAAAAGGCGGAGGTCGAGGGGTTGTCTCGATTTGTGGGGCAATCGGCCAGGCCGATGCCGTAATTTTAGAAGTGTAGTAGGGCCTTTGAATTCTTACACGACAAACTTTGAGGGTTTATCTCTAACATTCATGCAGCAAGAAGGCTAATCATATCTTGGACTGATTGATTAGTCTTAAAGTATGTAGCTTCTAATCCTTGGGTTCATGATAAACGAGTACTATGCCTCTCTGAAGAGGAGTGAAGGGGCATTTCTACTCGGGAGAAGTTAGTTCAACTGGGGATGGAGGGATGCCTTTGGCAAGACTGGTTAGTGAAGCACTTACTTCCCCTGGCGAGGGGTGTTTTACCTCAACCAAATGGAAGCTGAATTCAATAGCGGGATAAAAGGGAGGACGTTATGGTCTTCGATATGCCTTCTTGCGGAGGATGCAGGACGTGCGAGATGGCCTGTTCGTTCAAACACAGAGGGGAATTTATTCCCGCCATCTCAAGCATCAAAATTCTGGACAAAAAAGACGGACATGGGTTTCTCGTTTTCCTGGCAGAAGATCCCCAGAAGCAGGAGATCCCTTGTGATGGATGTAAGGAGTTTGCCGTTCCGATGTGCATGCAGTACTGCCGAAAAAGTGAGGATCTGAAAGGAATTCTAGAGGAGTTCATGAAACAAAGCGAGACAATACCGAAAGGGAAAGAGAGAACCGTTCAGACAACGGAGAAGGAGATCTGAACATGAGTCCCAACGATCCGATCTATGCCTATGCGGGGAAGATATTACGCGTTAACTTGAGTAACGGCAAGATTTCTGAGGAGCCTACATCGCATTATGCAAAGGAATGGCTTGGCGCCTCAGGGATTGCTATCAAGATCCTTTATGACGAACTGCGATCCTGGGTCACCCCTTACGAACCTGCCAATAAGCTAATCTTCAGTGCGGGAGCTCTTTTGGGAACAATCGCTCCCGGGGCATGTAAGAGCAATATCAGCACACTCGGTCCGATGACCGGAGGATGGGCAAGTGGCTGCAGCGACAGCTATGTTGGTGGCCAACTAAAATATGCAGGTTATGATTCCATAATCATAGAGGGAAGAGCCCATACCCCCATCTATTTATGGGTGTTTAATGATAAGGTCGAGATACGGGACGCTATCGGCCTGTGGGGCAAGACGACCTGGGAAACTCTCGACGGGATAAGGAGAGAGCTTGGCGAGGAGACGCTCCACACAGTGTCCATTGGCCCAGCAGGCGAAAATCTGGTTCGTGGGGCCTGCGTGATCCAAGATAAGGGGAGGGCCTTTGGCCGATGCGGCACCGGGGCGGTGATGGGATCAAAAAATCTGAAAGCCATCGTTGTCAAGGGGACTGGTCCCATTCGGGTTGCCCGACCGAAAGCTTTCACGGAGATCGTCTCCAAGATCCGGAAGATGTTTGATGGTTTAAAGAGCGTGGAGGCCATGCAGAAGTACGGCACCCTTCGAGGCCTCCAGAGCAAGCAGAAGATCTGCGGTATGAACTTCAAGAACTTTCAAGAGTGTACTATCCCCGAAGAAATGATGCAGGCGATTGACCCCTGTAAGATGATCGACAAATACGAGATCGCTCGTCAAAGTTTTCCAGGATGTGCAATTGGCTGTAGCCGGCATCTCTATGTCACGGAGGGACCCTATGCTGGGCTCAAGACAGAATCTAGCCAATTGGAGGCCCTCCTGACCCTTCAGACCCGACTGGCTGTTCAAGAACCAACGTTCATGTTGAAGGCCAATGCCTATTGCAACCAGCTGGGTCTCGATTTGGATGCAGCTGGCGGAGCGATCGGGTGGGCGATGGAGTGCTATCAAAGGGGGATCCTCAGTGAAAAGGATACCGACGGGCTCAAACTTAACTGGGGCGATGCCGGAGTTGTCCTCGAACTGATACGGAAGATAAGCTACAGGGAAGGGTTCGGCAACATTCTCGCTGAGGGTTGCGCGAGGGCTTCAGACTTGATGGGTCGGGACAGCAGTTATTACGCCCTTCATATGAAAGGACAAGATCTCTATGAGCCCTGCCGAGGCGCCCTCGGATGGTGCTTGGGAACAACCACATCCACCCGGGGTGGAGGACATACTACAGGAGCTGTACCTGACCATCGCGTCGTTCCTGAAGTGAAGGAAAAGGTGAACGCGATTTTTGGAGTGGAGAACCCTCTTCCTCTAGAATATGAAGATAAAGCAAAAATGGTGACGTATATGGAAGCCCTGCACATGGTGAATAACTGCCTGGGTATCTGCCACATGAATACGATTCACGGCGATTTTGACCAGATGGATTTGCCTCAGATAGCAGAGTTATACTCAGCGGCGACGGGCTGGGACACTTCTGTTGAGGATTTGAAGCGGTTGGCCATGAAGCAGATCAATTTAGAAAAAGCCTTTAATCTGCGGCACACAGATTTAGACCGGAAAGATGACATGCCCACCCCTCGAGATCTGTTCGAACCAATTCCGAAAGGGGGCCTTGCAGGTTGGAAAATTGATGTGGAAAAGTACAACCAGATGCTCGATGAGTATTATGACCTTCACGGGTGGGATAAGGAGACGAGCTTTCCCAAAAGAGAGATTTTAGCCGAACTGGGTCTCGGATATGTTGCCGACGACCTCAAAAAAATCGGAAAGTTAAGATGAGGGAAGGTTCTTTCTTTGGGCAGCGGAGGCACTATTGAGATTGCAATGTCCTTTGGGCTCGCAATGACAATGCAAGCATTGATATTAATATGGTCAATGAACGTCCCCCACCGGATGCAAATATTGGGAGAATTTTTCTATCGAAGTCTATTTATGAAAACCCCACTGTGAAATTAGCGAATGTATTTAGCAAATGTATTAGGAATATCGGACGGGGCCCAGTAACCTCATTTTAATGGAAAAAAAGAAGGTCAAGAGAAAGATGTGTTTTCGCTTTGATCTGCCATTGAAAGAGATAAAACGAATCGAAATCAACGAGCGCTTTGCAGCGATGCGTTTGGTTAGCAGCTTTTGGCCAATTTCGACAGAAAGAACGCTGGAAAGATTAAAAAAGAGTTGAATGTAAATGGCGAGACAATTCCAGCAAGTCATCCTATCGGTGTAACAGGGGTCAGGTGATTGCTGAACATGTCCTATGAGTTGAGGCGTCTGGGTGGAGGCTAAGGGATTGTTGCTATCTGCGGGGAGATCGGAAGAGCCGTTGCGCTAATTGTGGAGGTGCAACTTCTTCCCCTTCAAACGAAAACCAAGGCATCTAACAGATGAGACGTGTAGAATTCCGTTGCTCTTAAAGAAAGGAGAAAGTCATTTTATGAGAATTTGGTGGCAGAGTAGTACTGCGATTAATACCAAAGAATTGACAGATTATCGAAAGGCATTAACAAAACATCTTAACTCTGTAAAAAGGGACGATACTGAGATTATGGTCAATGGCGTTAAAAAGGGGTCGTTGGACCTGCATTTTAATTCCACCGTAGCCTTAAACAGTTTTGCACCAGGAGGAGTCCTCGACAAGCTGATCCAAGCCGACCGAGAAGGGTATGATGCAGCCGCCATTGGATGTTTCTTAGATCCTGCTTTACAAGAGGCAAGGGAACTAACAGATATTCCTATCTTCGGTTTAGCCGAGACTTCGATGCATATGGCCTGCATGTTAGGTAACCGTTTTTCTGGAATCGCGTTCTGTGATAAACAGGCTCAATACTATGATGCCGTGGTTCGAAGATATGGTCTGGAGAGCCGCGCCGTTCCTTTTGCTTCCCTCGGGATAGATCTTACGGAGGTTCAGAAAGGATTTTCTGACCCCAGTCAGATTATGAATCTTTTCAGGAAGTGTCTCAAGCAGTTGGGCAACTCAGGAGCAGAAGTTATATTGCCAGCTTGCGGATGCGTGAACACGATTGTGGTGAGAGAAAAAATTACCGAAATGGAAGGGATGCTGATTCTCGATATCAACGCCTTGCTCCTAAAAATAACGGAGACGATGGCAGAGTTTTATAAGCTGACCAACGTGAGCCGAAGTCGGAAATTGCTTTACCAGAAACCGACAAGGGAAGACATAAAACAAATTCTTCAAACATATAATTTCGACACAGCATGAACGCGTATGTTCAAAAAAATTGGTGTGAATTTCTTAGCAGTTAAAATCATTGAGAAAAGGGGGATAAGAAAATGGTTAAAATGGCTTCTAAGTTAATATTTGGGCCGGCGCGAACAGATCTTCGCGATGATATCAATATCCCGCGTATGCGGGAGCAACGGGCAGTTCGGATGAAGCAGGTTCTCAAAAGGGAAGGAATTCCAGCCGTTCTGGTAACCCACGAACCCAATGTTCGTTATCTCACTGGCTTTTCGTGGGCTGAATTCATGTCTTTCCTGTCCTATGCACTCTTCTTTGTTGAGCACGATCCTATCATATTTGCCCATGCGGGCAGTTATCACCAGATGCCTGATCAGATGCCATGGATCAAGCACTGGCGAGTTGGCCGGAGCTGGTTAGCAGAAATCGCCGGCTCTGGAGCCACTCAGGAGGAGGTTGGGCTCTTTACCAAAGAGATACGTGCCGAACTGGAAAAGCATGGGTTGGCCAACGAGAAGGTAGGAATCATCGGGTTCGATCAGGTGGCAAGGGAAGGGCTAAAGGCAGCAGGACTGAATCTTGTGGAGGCATGGCCGTTACTGCTCGAGGCCAGCAGGGTAAAGACTGAGGATGAGATCAACTGCTTTAAGATGGCGGCTTCCTTTATGAGTTCTGGATGGCAGAGGATCATTGATGCATGTAAGATTGGCATGAGCGTGGGGACATTACGGCGCACGGTCATGGATGCCATGCTGGACGCAGGTGCGGAAATCGCCCGCTGTAATATCCAGAGCGGGCCACTAGGTTTTGAAAGAGGAGTTACGTATCTCGACAGACGGATTGAGTATGGGGACGTGTTTCATGTTCCTTTGTGTGGGACAAGGTACATGGGATACCCATCTTGCGGATATCGGACCTTTGTTGTAGGCAGAGAACCCACGGCCGAAGAAAAGAAGTGGTACAAGAGGGTAAAGGATTCTGTCGATGCCGCCATTGATGCTACCCGGGTTGGTAACACAACCGCAGATGCTGCGAAGGCCTTCCCTCCAGCCTCGAAGTGGGGTTATAAGGATGAATCAGAGGTTCTAACAGTCGAGTTCGGTCACGGATTAGGAATGCCGTGCCCTTATCCGGTCTTTGTGCCTTATGCCATACCGAATATTAATAGACAATGGTCTTTGAAACATCCTCAGCCTTTCGAAAAAGGAATGGTCATCGCCTATGAGAGCTTGGAAGGTGAGCATCGAGTCTGTGGGGTCCGTCTCGAGCACATGGTCGTCGTGACGGATGATGGCAGTGAGATCCTAGATCACTTTCCAGGAGAAGAAATTAAAGTGGTCGGTGTTTGATATTTTAATAATTGGAAGCTTGAGGGGTTCAATGTCAAGAGATATTATTTTGCGTGAAAAATTAATGACGCTCATTCTCCTCTAAGAAGTCCAAAGGTAAGAGATTGAGAATTGAATATGGAGAAGAAAGGAATGCTTGTTATGAGATCGATGAGCAACAATACCCCAAAACCGGAGTAATTCAGATGCGAGAAAGTGACATAATTGAATGGAATAATATAAGCCGACCTTAAGTTAATGAGGTTCGTAACATTTATCGGGATTACCTAATGGGTTTTAACTAAATAAGAAATGGAAACATATGCTTAACCGGAGTGCGGGTTTTTGAAAGCAAGTTTGAATCCCCCGGGAAAGGAGAAGGAAATATGTCTAAAGAGATGTTGCAAGAATTGGAAGAAGCCCTAGTAGCGGGCGAAAGGGATAAGGCGAGGACCACTATTGGCAGGATTCTGGCTGATGGCACATCAGCTCAAAATATTATGGAGGTTATGGTTTCGGCCATGGGCGCGGTAGGCCGTAAGTATGAATGTCATGAGTACTTCTTACCAGACCTTATTCTTTCCGGTCAAGCATTAAAAGCATGCATGCAAGACATCCTACCCCAACTGGCTAAAGAAGGGCAGCATTTCCGTGGTAAGATAATACTGGGAGCGGTGCAGGGCGATGTGCATGACATAGGCAAGTCAATAGTAGCTAGTGTCCTGGCTGGCACAGGCTATGAGGTCTTCGATTTGGGAGTGGATGTCGCTCCAAAAGTATTCGCCCAAAAGGCACAAGAGTTAAACGCGGACGTGGTGGGAGCCTCGTCGTATATGACGACGACCACTGCCCAGTTACCTAAGGTCAATGAAGCTCTGAAAGCCGCTGGAATACGAGATAGGGTTAAATTCATAATAGGAGGAGCGGCCACTGCTGAGTCTTATGTGAGTTGGGCTGGCGCTGATGGCTGGGGAGAGAACGCGTGGGCTGCCGTTGATTTAATCAATAATCTTCTTGAAAAAAAGGCCGGAAAGGAGGACATAGTGTGATTAATTTTTCTAAAAAGATTGACGAGTTGGTAGATCAGATTAGAGAACGTGTAAGTAAGGAACCTATGACTCCCTTGGAACGAAGTAAAAAGGTATATACTTGGGACGAAACACTTGGTCATGCTTTTGGCGGTTTTGCCTTCTGGGATCCAAAATGTGTGGGTGTCACGGATGTTACTGCTAAGGAGTTTTACACCAACCCTGAAAAAATGGTCTACTGCCTCCTGGTGGCTGCTGTAAAATTCAAGCATGACTCGTTGCCTATCATTGCCGACACCTATCAGATAGATGTTGAAGCTTGTGGAACCAAGTTGCATTACCCAGAGGACAGTATGCCGGTAATTGTGGAGCATGCAATTCAGAAGAAGAGTGATTTAGCAAAGCTTCGGATACCAAACCCCAAGCAGGACGGACGAATGCCTTATTTTATAGAGGTTACGAAACTGTTCGTGGAGAAAATTGGGGACATCTTCTATCCTGCTGCCTCCACAGAAGCACCTTTTTCGGGAGCGGTTGGACTGCGCGGTTATGAAAATTTGGTGCGAGATATGCGCGAAGATCCTTTGTTTGTACACGAACTATTGGAATATGCTTTAACAGTACAGATAGAATTTACTCGAGCTATCTATGATGCCATTGGTTACCCGGCGGGGTCAGCCGATGCTTGGGCGGCTCCCCCAAATATTAGCCCAAAACAACTGGAAGAATTTGCTTTACCATATGCAGCCCGACTGCTGGAAGCCATCAAGGTTTATTCCGGGGGTAAGAGAGGAAGGTGGGGATTGGGATGGGGATACAGCCTTGCTCCTGACCAGGAACATTTCCTTCGCATGTGCAATGCAACTGGCTCAGGAACTTGTTCCTTGTTCGAAGAGGAAATACTAGGGGTCGCTGGTTACGGCAAGGTCAACTTAGCTAGAACCAAGGAGATATGCCGCCAACAAAAGGTGGTACTCTCGACTAATCTCCTTCCACAGTTGATATATTCTGGTCCACCAGAAACGATTACGGAGCGAGTAACGAAGTTGCATGATATTTGTGGCCCAGGAGGTGGCCATATGTACTATACTACAGTGCCATTAAATACACCCTTTGAGCATGTAGAAGCGTATGTCCGAGCTCTTAAAAACTGCCGATACCCAGTCCAGGCTAATGCGGCTGCATAGGCCAGTCCAACAATCTGGTTTGATAAAGGCTGATTAAATGGATAAACGATTTTGGAATAACGGTCGCATCGAGAGCCGGGATGTCTCTGAGACAGGTAGAATGGGAAGTAATTGTAGAAATTGAAAAATTCTTTTGTTAATAAATCTTGGGTTGCTAATACTACAATGTTAAGCATGATCATTTGTTAATTATAAAGAAACTCATTGAGCAACTCGAAAATATGGAATCACACGATAGGGGATGGTTATGATTGTCATAGGCGAAAAGATTAATGGGACGCTGAAGGGGGTGGGTCGAGCTATCCTCGAGCGGGATACAAAGCACGTCTCTTATTTAGCTAGGATACAGGCGGAAGCCGGCGCCGATTATCTGGATGTCAATGGAGGTACTCTCCCCGTTCGTGAGCTAGATGATCTCATTTGGCTCGTACAAGTAATACAAGGAGTTGTCGAAACCCCCTTATGCATTGATAGTGCAAATCATCAGACGCTGTCTGCAGTCCTGCCTCTTCTAAAGCGAAAAGGTATCGTAAATTCAGTCGATGGCGAGCCCGATAAATTGGAAAGGTTGTTGCCGCTGATTAAGGCTAATGGTTGCGATGTTATTGCGTTGCTAATGGATGAAAGGGGTGTGCCTGAAACCGTATCGGCGAGAATGCAAGTAGCTAATAAGATAGTCGAATCTTCTGTACAAGTCGGGATCGAAGGCGATCGTATTCTGTTTGATCCTTTAGTTTTGCCAATTGCAACAAAACCCAATGCGGGGCAAATCTTTCTCGAGACACTAAGATGTTTGAAACAGGAATTTCCAACTTCTAGGACCGTTTCGGGAATCAGTAACATATCTTTTGGATTGCCTGTCCGCCACTTATTGAATCGAGCATTCCTCTGCTTGGTTGCGGCTGCAGGCATTGACGCTGTAATCCTGGATATATTAGATCACGAACTTTTATCTATAGTTAAAGCAGCTCGTGCAGTTGCCGGCCTAGATTCGTACTGCCGAGAATATCTTACCGCTTACCGTGCAAATAAAGCGGGGGTGGAAAGGGGGTGAGATACTGATGGAAACGTAAGCTTGGATTAAATTAACTAACCACAATTTGCGAGGAGGTTAAAAAATGAAAACGAAAATGCAAATGACGAGATTAATATTTACATTACTGCTAACCCTAACGATGGTTTTATATCTTGATCACACCAGTAGCTATGTTAGTGCTGAAGAAAGAGAATTGAAGATTGGAGTTGTTTCTCCTCTTTCAGGCGGTGGAATGGCATGGGGATACGCTACTTTGTCGGGTTTAGAGATAGCAATGGACGATGTCAATAAAGCTGGCGGACTCAAGGTAGGAAACACTGTTTATACTTTGAAGGCGATACCGCGTGACTCGAAATATCTTGCTGACGTTGCTATTACTGCGGCCAAACGAATTATATACGAAGACAAAGTGAAAATAATATTTGGCTCGATTGGTTCGGCCGAAGGATTGGCAACTCAGGGAATCACAGAACCTAACAAGATCTTACTTACTCCAGTAGGAGTATTTACTTCCCGCTTACTTGGACCTGATAAGCCATATACGTTTCGATTTATTCTTACGAACGTAGAGTTTTTCCCTTTCCTCTTGGAATACTATCGAGAACGGTGGCCTAACGCTAAAAAAATTGCCTATCTTTATCCTAATGATGAGACCGGGCAAGAGGCATTTAAGTGGATGAGGAAGTATGCGGGAAATCAGGGCTTTGAGGCTATTGGCTTTCCTTGGGAACGGGGAACACCCGATTTGTCCCCAGTTGTAACCAAAGCTTTAATGGCTAATGTTGATCTGATGGATCTTGGCGTCACTCCACCAGGTGATGCGGGACAGTTTGTTAACATTTTGCGAGACATGGGTTGGCGCAAGCAAATCGTGAAAACGGGTGGATCCGCAGCGCATGACCTTATCAGGCTGTGTGGAAAAAACGCCGACGGTATTATATATTTTGAAGATGGCGACTTCTCTCAGCCTAAAGCGGCATTTCTTGCTGAAAGATTCAAGGAAAAGAAATACCCTGGCATAGCCAATACCGTAATGGTCCCCGCATACGATGGTGCCATGATACTTTTCAAAAGTATCCAGAAGGCAGGCACAGTCGACGATACGACACGGATAAAAGAAGCCCTTGAAAGTCTTGGAACCTACGAAGGTATTCAAGGTCCTGTACGTTGGGGTGGAAAAGAAAACTATGGGATTGATCATCAAATATACAGGCCATTAAATATTGGCGAAATTACAGACGGAAAGCCAAAAACAGTTATAGTAAAATATCCTAAATAAATAATAAAGAGGAATTGGTTTTATTGAGCATGCAATAGCAAAGGAAGGGCTGTGTGTTTTATGAGGGCTGTATTAAGTTGGCAGCCCTCATAGCAGTTTTGTTTGTCAAGAATTGAATCAATAAAAGTTGGGGCTTTGATATGACATTAAGTGTTTTGGCACAGATGTTCTTTAATGCATTAATAATTGGAACTGTCTATGCTCTTTTAGCTGTCGGTTTCAACTTGGTATGGGGTATTCTTGGTGTTTTTAACTTTGCTCATGGCCACTTTTATATGTTGGGTGCCTTTTTAGCATGGTGGTTGATGGCTTCCGTGGGTCTCGGTTTCTCTATATCATTTATTCTAACAACTATTTTCATATTTATCCTGGCAGCAGTATCCTTCAAGCTCGTCTTAGAACCACTTCAAGAGAATGAGTTTGTTTGTGTTATAGCTTCGCTTGGGTTGGTCAGCCTAATTGAAGGGGTTGTTTCAGCCATTTTTGGAGGAGAGCCAAGAATAGTTCGCTTACCAATATCAGGTTTGGCTAGTTTTGGCGTATTCGTCATAAGTTATAGCCGTTTAGCAACGTTAGGTATCTCATTTATAGTTATTGTCGTTTTTTTGTATCTGGTCTACTTCACTAAGTTTGGTCGAGCCGTTAGGGCGGCTGCGTGGGATCCGGAGATTGCTCAAGTTCAGGGCATTAATGTATCTAAAATTTATCTTTTCACTTTCTGTATCGGAACTGTATTGGCTGGTATAGGAGGTATGGTAGCTTCTCACATGACCCCTCTGATGCCTCATATGGGATTCGAATTCGCACTGAAGGCCTTTATCATCGTTGTGATCGGAGGTCTTGGTAGCATTCCTGGAGCGCTGATGGGTGCGATGATTATTGCCTTTATCGAAAGCTTTATTGGGAGCCTAATCAATACTACGGTGGCAACAATAGTCAGTTTTGCGGTTGTTCTCATAATTCTGATACTGAAACCCAGCGGCTTAATGGGAACAGTAAGCAAATAAATTGAAGGAATGAAGATATTGAATTCATCAGTAGTATGGAAAGTACTTATAGCTATTATTGGTTGGACATTAATAGCTTGCGTCCCTTTTTTAGTGAAAAATATATTTTTACTCCATATATTTAATCTTATATTTATGGGGAGCGCGCTGGGTTTGTCTTGGGCTATACTGGCTCGAACTGGGTGCGTCAGTTTTGCTCATAATGCTTTCCTTGGGATAGGGGCTTATACATCGGTTTTTTTGGTTATGCAGATAGGGGTTCCGTTTTTAATAGGATTCCTCGCGGCAGGGATAATAGCAGGTATTTTTACGTTGGTTATAGGCATTATCGTATTGAGACTAAAGGGGATTTTTTTTGTTTTATCGACCTTTTGCTTTGCTCAGATTATGCTCCGAGTTTTTAGGATAGCGGAGCCTATAACTGGAGGTTTAAATGGAATTCGTGGGATTCCAAAGCCAACATTGCCTTTCATAGGGCTTTTTGAATCACATGCTCATTTTTATTTTTTATTCTTCTTATATACTTCTGTTGTGTTGATATTTACCGTCAGACTTTTTAGTTCCAGTATGGGCAGAGAGTTTAAGGCAATTGGCGAAAATATTTTTGCGGCCGAATCAATGGGAATCGATACTTTCGGGAGAAAGGTTACTGCCTTTGTTATATCCTCCGTACTAGTTGGCTTCGGGGGAAGTCTACACGCTCATTACTCTTACTTTATATCTGATACAACCTTCGAGACAGTTAAGGCTATTGAAATCGTAGTATACAATATTGTAGGTGGAGTAGGTTCAATCGCTGGACCCATTATTGGAGCAGCCATAATGATTCCGGTACCTGAACTCCTAAGTGGATTCGTAGCATATCAAATTGCCTTATATGGTTTCATCCTGATATTGATTGTGAGGTTTTTCCCCAAAGGCATATGGGGCGGAGTCAAAGAAGTAATTTATCCTCGAGTTTATGTAGAGGATCTAACAAGGACTAAGTCGCTCCAGTTATCTTCGCAACTTGGTCAGGAATTTTCGATGGAATTTAAGGCCAACGACAATAATAATATAAAACTTTTGGAATGCAGTAACATATCTCGTTCTTTTAGTGGATTAGTAGCGTTAACCAACATTTCGTTTTCTGTCACAAAAGGAGAGATTATTGGAATTGTAGGTCCTAACGGGGCAGGGAAAACCACTCTTTTTAACACCCTCACAGGGGTATTACCACCAAATCGGGGAAGGATTGTTTTTGAAGGCAAAGAAATCACACATCTCAGACCATATAAGAGAAACCAGCTAGGGATAACAAGGGTTTTTCAAAACGTGGAGGGTCTATATATCACCGCATCAGTGGAAGAAAACTTGAGCCGTGCTTTAGTTGCTAAAATGGGATTCAAAGGAATTAAAGATTTGTTTGGCTTGGAGAAAGAGAAACATCGGCGAATTGTTCAACGTACACAAGAGATAATGAGATCATTTGGTTTGGAATCGGTTTCACGGGAGGTTGCTAAAAACCTTCCGCATGGTTTTCAAAGGTTGTTAGAACTGGCTATGGCCTTGATTGCCGAGCCGAAGTTGTTATTGCTAGATGAACCAGTTTCAGGCATGAGTTTGGAAGAAATGAACGTAATAGCAGGCTTGCTAGAGAAACTTCAACAACAAGGCCTCACCATTATTGTGGTGGAGCACAATGTCAATTTTGTCATGCGTCTTTGTTCACACATTATGGTCTTAGATTACGGTATAAAAATTGCCGAAGGTACGCCTGAAGAGATCCAGACCAATTCGGAAGTTATTCGAGCATTTCTAGGAGGATAGGGGTGACATTGTTTGAAGTAAAACAAATCAGCGTTAAATACGGATCTATTCCCGCCTTAACTAGCATTTCCATCACTTGTGGTTTTGGAGAGATTGTGGTCATACTTGGTCCAAATGGTGCGGGGAAAAGCACATTACTGAAGGGGATTATGGGTTTGGTGCCGGTTAGTGAAGGAGAGATTTGGCATAAAGGTGAGCGTATTGATAGATTGCCAGTATATCAAATAGCCCGCCGAGGGATATCACTTGTGCCTGAGGGAAGGCGACCTTTTTCTAATATGTCGGTTATAGAAAATCTCTTCGTAGGAGGTTTCCAACGGCCTAAAGAAAAAATAGAAAGTGAGTTGGTTGAAACTGTGCAAGTTTACTTCCCGAGGTTGATGGAAAGGAAGAAGCAGATAGCGGGAACGCTGAGCGGAGGGGAACAACAAATGCTTGTTATTGCCCGAGCTTTAATGTCGGGAGCTGAATTAATTTTACTAGACGAGCCTTCCTTAGGATTATCCCCTATTATGATCCGCGAAATAATAGAAGTTGTCCTTAGGCTTAATAGAGAGAAAAAAGTCTCGATTATAATGGTTGAACAAAATGCACATTTGGGTCTTCAATTAGCTAATTCTGCCTATGTATTAGAAGGTGGACGAATCGTATTGGAAGGGGTGAGTTCAGAGTTGTTAAAAAGCGAGAAAATTATTCAAGCCTATATTGGCATTGACACCCGAAAGAATAAGGATAATTCCTGAAAACTATGTTACTGATGGGATCGGAATAACTGTGGGTTTAAAGTTCAAGATGGTTTTTTTCAAAAGTCCATTTTCGGCATGAACTGATTCAGAAGTTGATATAAGATGAAGTGCATTTTAATCCCTCTATAAACACCGAGGTGATAAATGGAAAAAGAAGACAACCTACCGGAAGAAGTCTTTGAATTGGCCCTTCAATACGACATGAATCATTCTGGGTGAAGTCAATCCGTTCTTGCAGCTTTGCAGGAAAAAATGGAAATTGGAAACAGAGAAGTTTTGAAATCTGCAAGTGGATTAGCTGGTGGCGTGGCGCGTCAAGGCGAAACTTGTGGCGCATTGCTGGGCTCTATCATGGCGATTGGGGCAGTGGTGGGCCGTGAGAAACTCGAAGATAGAGAGCAGTACGAGAAGGCCATGGAATCGAGCATGGAAATGTATGATCGATTTAAGGAAAAGGTAGGACATACCTTATGCCGAGAAATTCATCGTCTTCGTTTTGGCAAAACCTTCAAAATGTTTATTCCGGAGGAAAGGGAGGCTTTTCGCACCATAGGTGGCCATGGCCCGAAGGGATGTCCGGAAGTCTGTGGGATCGCTGCCAAGATCGCTTCGGAGATCATTCTAAAGCTCCGGAGGGAGAGGTAGGAGAAACACGATAGAAGATCAAAAAGAGATGCTGCCTTTTCTCTGATGTACTAAATGGTTCAATCATTTCTAAAACTGGGAAATTATTGCAAGGAATTCTATTAGAACTAGATATGCTAGCGGCCAATAGGCTAAAATATCAAGTTTTTCAAAAGACGATTTGGGGGAATAACCCCCAAATATGCGACATCTGTTTTCCTCCATGAGAGTTAACAAAGCATTTTTTGTTTTAACTATCAAATAGGGAGGATAGTAAAATGACCCAATTTATTGATTTGAGCGTCCCTGTTAGTGCAAGAGGGCATCTTAGGCGGATGCCTGAGATTCAATACTGGGATCACAAAACATATGCAGAGTTGCGCGCCCCGCAGATTGGATTGAAGAGTGGGTATTTACGCGATTGGGGTTTCCTTGCAATGGAGAATATTTCAATGACACCCCACGAGGGCACACACCTCGATGCTCCATGGCACTTCTCACCCATCTCCGAGGGAAAGCCTGCTAAAACAATAGACCAGATTCCGCTCGAATGGTGCTTTAGTGACGGAGTTGTGCTGGATTTTCATGATTTTGATAGGGAACGTCCTATATTAATAGGAGATTTGGAGAAGGCGTTGAACAAGATATCTTATAAGCTCAAACCCTTTGATATCGTGCTTATCCGAACGGATGCGACTAAACATTGGCTTGAAGAAGGGTATGAAGATATAGGGGCTGGTTTTACCGCAGAATCGACAATATGGCTCATTGATCAAGGAATCAAAATTATGGGGAAAGATACCTGGACGTGGGATCAGCCTTTTGATGTCATGAGAAAAAGGAATCAACCTGAAAGATTTCTTGAAGCGCACTTCATAGGGCATAGAAAAGAATATTGCCATATTGAAAATTTGGCAAATCTTGATAAAATCCCTAAACCATTTGGCTTCAAAGTATCGGTATTCCCTGTTAAGATAGAAAGAGCTAGTGCCGGTTGGGTAAGAGCTGTGGCAATAATTAACAATTAAATTTGATTCAAGCCAGAATAAACACCCTTTTGAGACCTAATCTTATTACTGCAATAATTATGTTCGCTGCTGCTATCACTGATTTTAATCCCAACAAGGAAATAACCCCTTTGTTCCTTGTTTAGTCCAGAATTCATAACTTCATAGTTGCGCGAAAAAATTGATAGAAGCCGCGATTAAATCATTTTGCAGGGCTTCCTTATTGGATAAGATAGTATTTGAAACACAAGAAAGTATTTGAAGGAGGAAAGCCACTCAAAATAAGGTATACCCTTACGTATGGGGTCTGGCAAAAACCGATGCGCTTCGGGTGTCATTATTCAGCAAATCCTTGTGAATCCAGCACTGGGGAAACCTGGGGAAGTGCCTTTGGCTATGAGGCCATGGGTTGGCTTTATGTAAACGATGCCGCAAAAACTACTTTGCTTATCGATAGGGCAATTAGGACGAAGACTAGGACATATATATCGGCGGCAACATTTACCTGCTGAAGGATGTAGCTGACTACGCCAGTAGATGCTACCTAGTACAGACATTTCTCTATTACCTATTTACTTGGGGATAAAGTGGAAATTCGACACCTAACCCCTTGAAAAGGAGGTCGGCTATCACCGTAGGTGGCCGATAAAGCAAGCTGTAAAGGTGACTTTCAATATCGTGCAACAAGACCATGGCCTCCCCCTCGTATAGGCTCGCAATTGTATCGAGGCAATAAGGCCTCGACGTACTAGAGCCCTATTTTAGCGGCCTCGAAATGTTGGAGAGGCAAGTGAGGATTACATGAAAATTATCCCTGCAAACTTGAATAGAAAGAATTTACACGAACTTGTCATGGGCGCCATTGCACCGCGGCCTATTGCACTTGTTTCCTCTGTAGGTGAAGATAAAATATTTAATCTTGCTCCATTTAGTTGCTTTGCCCCATTGTGTCTGAAACCACCCCTGATAGGTTTGCACATTGCGTGGAGAAAAGATGGGCAGAAAAAGGATACCCTGAAGAATGTCGAGTTTTCAAAGGATTTCGTTGTTAATGTTGTTAATGAATCTCTGGCTAAAGCTATGAATCAAACATCTGCTGAATATCCTAGCAATGTTGATGAATTCAAGGAGGTCGGACTGACACCGATAAATAGCGAACTAGTAAAGGCACCTAGGGTAGCTGAGTCGCCTATAAATATGGAATGTAAGCTGGTCCAAATATTGGAAGTCGGAGAAGTCCCTACCGGTGGGCATATTATCATTGGGGAGATTGTTCTCATCCACCTTGAAGATGCATTTTGGACTGGAGATCACGAAGATATGGCGAAACTGAGACTGATTGGCCGACTCGGGGGGGAGTTTTATTGTCGCACAATAGATATTTTTGAGATGGAGAGGCCTTATATTCTTGATTAATGCTAAGAAAAAAAGAGGAGACCATGGACTTTTTCGCACCACTAATTAGTCTTTGGTGACATCAACGGCCTGCTTTCGTCGGGTGGTCACCACGGCCAGCTGACCAGTCCCTCTAACCAACGCCGTGAGCCGAGTTCATTTTGCCGTTGCAACGCTCTTGCCCAGCGCGGCTAAACGGGGATACGGTTATCCATTCTTTTCACCAGTAATCTTCAACAACATGTCCTATGCTGAGCTGAAGATAGGTGAAAGCCTTAAACCCACAAAAGCCCAGCCTTGTATTCATTTTGAAAAAATGCCAGAAATTTGGACTGCATTTTAAACAATCTAGCAAAAGTTTTTGGAGGAGTCCCAACTCGGAGATATCAAGAAAACTTTTTGAAGTAGGTATATAATTGCGAAAAGAGTATCTATATGTCGGTGGGAGGATCGATTACTAGTATAACGTTTCATTTAAGCATATACATTAAAAGTTTTGTGCAAAATTGAATTTTTTCCATCTGTGTACAACAGGAGAATCATTGATTTCTTTAATGCCGAGAAGAATTCTATCTTTGAGTTCCTTCTTGGAAGTCACGCGAATAT